>Ga0247836_1000986_pt1 | contig 49114 bp, 87 predicted proteins | sample LaCruzMarch2015__4_FD_187116 | JGI IMG/M metagenome (GOLD analysis project Ga0247836, IMG submission 187116) | Freshwater microbial communities from meromictic Lake La Cruz, Castile-La Mancha, Spain - LaCruzMarch2015_14m | ecosystem: Environmental > Aquatic > Freshwater > Lake | place: Spain... | reverse complement strand
TTATTTATGAGTAATGGACAATACAGTTCGTTCATTCCTGTGGGTGAGGTTCGGGTAAACCCTCACACACCACACAGTCATTCACTCTCTGATTCTCCATTACTTATCGCAACCGGCATTACCGTAATGGCCATGGCGATAATTTAGTTTATAGTAAACTTCTACTATAAACCTTCCCTGTCTTTGTAACAAATACATACCATATTTGTTACAGACCAATCGTATCACCTATCGTATATTTCCGTATCATTGCGTATCATTTCACACAACATATATTTATAATCAAAAAAAAACTTTGAGCGCACATCAAGTCGTTATCATCTGTTTGATTATCACTATATGAATGATGTTATTATCCCTGAGTTATTAGAGTACTTCTCCCTTAAAGACAGTGAATTCTATAGGAGAGTAAAAATCTACAACATAGATAATGAACTAATCATTACTACTGAGTAATAAGGTATACACCTTATAGTTACCCATTATAAGACTACAGTCTAATATTCCCTATCGGTAATATTCTTTCACATTACAGTCATATCCTCACATATATTCCCCATCGGTAATATTCCCCCCCATTTAAGATTCCCCCCATTTACGAATGACACAATCAGTAGGTGATATAATATACCACAGTGGGGGGATGTCTGCAGTTAAGGGACTAAAGTCCCTATCATATGAGACATCCCTAACTAATGGTATAGTTAACTCTTTAATGGTCATCATTTTGCAGACAACCTGTCGGATAAATGATATGATGATACTATCTCCCACTTTCTACCACACCTGACTATGTGTCATATTATGGGGGGATAATAGACCATTAAATAAACCATATAATGACCCTTACGGGTTCTCCTTGAAGGAGACTACGTCTCTCCCCACGCCCTATACCTTAACATACATTTTTTGCTGGATTTTGTAATACCTAAAAATATAGTCCTCACACTATCAGGAAGACCACTTTTTTTAGGCTGGTCATAGCGTCAGAACCATTTGGTGGTAGAAAGTGGGGGAAAGTGTTAAGACAGTACTACCTTAAAAGGGGGGAAGGAGATTGTGTGGGGTTTGAAACCCCCCTGACATTTTGTCAATTCCAAATAAAATGGGATAAAGTTATCAACAATTTTCACCCCTGACACTATGACAGGAACCATTTATCCTTTACAAGTTATGAACATTTTATATGTTCCTAAACGTGGATAAACTGTACCTGACCCCCAAGATAGAGAAAATAGATGACAGGTATAGGGTGGAACTCTATTCAAGTGGGGGGAAATTCTATGGGATACTATACTATGAACTTGTGAAGAGGGGTTTTATAAACAAACCTATCTCAATGAATCAGTATACCTGTGTGGATGCTACACTCCAAAAAGACTTGTACGAAGACTTCCCCACCATAACTCCCGTCGGTCTTGTGAGGGGATTGAATCTCCTAATATCTCAAGTACATGGGGGAACAGATGAACATACATCTTCTCATACCTACGAGCATCTATTTCATGGGGGTTCTTACGATACCCATGAACACTATCAAGAGTCCAATACTCTTCCTTCTCCTGAGTGGAGTGGTACCACTCATGAAGAAAACACTTAAGGAAATTCCTAAGGGTTCCAATCTGTTTGGTCTGAAACACAATGTGTAGATTGTCATAGTCATAGTGTGATGCAGCATCATCAACTGTCTTACTATCTATACGACACTCAGGAACCATCCCACCAAATGGGGGGTGAAGGTTCTCAGTCCCCCAATCAATACAGATATTTGTAATCCTGTTTAAGGTCCTACGGTCTAACTCACTGATGGGGTAGTCAAGATTCATGCTGCTAAGATACAACAAACATCCCACATAAAAAAACATAATATATTCCCCCCATGTTTGGTGGTGTCATATATGTGTTGTATATTTGTGGTGTTAAAGAGATACAACATGGAACAAGTTATCATCATCGCATTGGTTGTGGTCCTCATCTTCGGAGGACTCATAGTGTATAGTATATCGGGCAGTAAGAAGTAGTGGAGACCTGCAGGGGGGGACCTGTCACTATGACATGTTGTCCCCCCCTTGGTTGGGGTGGGGGCTACCCCCTATATGACCCCCCCTCCCCCCGTATCCCCCCCATATACCCCTGTCAAAACGTCAGTTTACCCCTACAATCCCTTAAGTGTATCAAAAAAATTTTTGGGAAAAAAATGACCCTTTTCCGACTACTTATAGTTTATGAAATATCTTATTAGAGAATCTCAATTTGAAAAGGTTGTATTCAGGTATCTTAATACGAATTTAACTATGGATGAAAATATGAGCGCTTATGTTTTTTATGTTTCCAATCCAACTGAAAAAGCTGATTCGGGTCGTGTTATCGTATGTTTTAAATCAGACATGGGGTGTTTTATTGATTCTGATTTTGCTCAGGATATCTGTGATGTATTCTCTTTAACTCCTGAGGAGTCTTTAGATGTTATTGGAAAATGGCTTGAAAATAAATTGGGTATCACTATCAGTAGTGTTTACTCTGACTTTGGTGCAGACTAAGATATCTAAAAAAAATTTTTGGGGGTATTATAGTGGGTTTGTGATTACCTCATATACTACAATGTCATATGGGGACATGAACGGTCTGACATCAATGGATAGGGTATCATTTAGTAGTTCATGGATTTTCCTTCTCAATTTAAGATTTCCCACTCCCTCACTAAAGTAAAGGTTTCCTCCACATACGTTTCCTGGGTCAACAACTATTTGAATTGACGTTTTTTTAAAAATTGTTGATTTACCTTTATCAAATGCTGATACATTCTTTTCAATGAAATTAACTGATTTTATCCCATCAATATTATTCATCAATAATTTTTCAATTACATTATTGATTCGTTGTTCGGATATTACAATCTTCATAACTTATAAATAGATATCACTACCAACATTTACCATTTTACGGATTTGTTTTTCGGTGTACTTCTTAAATAATGGTGTTTTTTCCAAATCCAAATCCCTACCAACTGATACAAGGTTTCCCAATGATTCAATTGGTGTATTTTCCAAATCCAAATCCCCACCAACAGATTGAAGGTTTCCCAAAGATTCAATTAGTGAATATCTCAAATACAAATTCCCACCAACTGATTGTAAGTTTCCCAAGGATTTAATTCGTGAATATCTCAAATACAAATTCCCACCAACGGATGTTAGGTTTCCAAGAGATTGAATTGGTGTTTTTTCCAAATACAAATTCCCACCAACGGATGTTAGGTTTCCAAGAGATTGAATTGGTGTTTTTTCCAAATCCAAATTCCCACCAACGGATGTTAGGTTTCCAAGAGATTCAATTGGTGTATTTCCTAATAACAAACCCCCACCAACTGATGTTAGGTTTCCAAGAGATTGAATTGGAGTTTCATACAAATTCAAATCCCCACCAACAGATTGAAGGTTTCCCAAAGATTCAATTAGTGAATATCTCAAATACAAATTCCCACCAACGGATGTTAGGTTTCCCAAGGATTTAATTCGTGAATATCCCAAATCCAAATCCCCATCAATTGAATAAGGTGGATTACCTTTCTTTTCAATAATTTTTTGAATTATTGTCCAAGCTTCAAAAGGGTCATTGTCAAAAAATTCCAATGATGGAAACTCCAATATTTTTGGTTTTTTCTCGGTTTCAATCAACCTGTTGTACTGGCTCTCGGATATGATAACTTTCATATGATATAAATATATTCGTGGGGGTATTTATGATTGTATGAGATACATCATTACAGAGCAACAATTAAATGATATTCCTGAGGGGGAACCTTCCAAGGGGAAGACTGTACGTAAGTTGGTTCAAGATATTGGGTTGACTGAGGTTGCAGAAATCATGGGGGGAATTGACCGTGTTATTGAATTGGGTTATAATGGAGACCTAATAAAATTCAGTGAAGACACAACAACACCAATTGCTTACATGTCAATGGACAAATTGAATTTATATTTACATGAGGCTTTGGTTAACGAACTTGGACTTGACAATCTCAATTCATTCAACAGTTTCTCAAACCCAAAAACCTTAGGTAAATTTAGATATACCGAGAATGGTATACAATATGCATTCACAGCTAACTTATTACCGGCAAAACTTCATAACCAAACGTATTATAGAGTTGTTGGTTCAAGTGGTGATTCAGGGTTTGGTTATGATTATATTACCAAACGAAACACATTAGAGGTTAAGAGATACAGACAACAAATCTTCAAACAGATAATTGATAAGTATGATTTATCAAAATATATGACGGTAAAAACATTTTATTAATTATGAAATACATTATTACAGAAAATCAGTTTGATAGGATTCTTAGTGATGAAAATATTTCCTATATTAATAAAGCCACCACAAGGTTGTTTAATCCCATATATCGTGAAATTCAGGATATTGTTATAACAAAGATGAAGATTCTTGGGGACCCCCCTCTTCCCAAGATATACAATGTCTATGTGTATGTTAATAATCAGCTTGATAGAGGTAGAGAGCTTGAAATATCCAGAACCATCTATTCATTTATTGAGGATAACTTTTTTATTAAAGTAAGAAACATTGAGTTTGATTCTGAAGACTTTCTTTATAAGGGTAATCCCATTAGAATTAATCCCGATAGGGGACCCATTAATTAAAACACGACCCCCTCATTTGAATTAGACCTCAATTTGGATTCTGGAATTTCCGGAAAATTTTTGGAAAAAACTTCATAAAGTTAGGTTCATACGTTATATTTGGTTTGTGACTTATTTCGTTATTTTCATATTTCAATTATTGTTTAACATATTCAAGGTTTTGGAAATCAAGTATACCTATGAAAATAAATTGATTCCTTTATTACTCAACACAGTATGGATAAATTTATTATCGATTGGTTCTGTGTATTATTCTTTGGAAGGTTTATTAGGTGGAGATGTGTTTGTTATTGTTTTCTATGTTGGGGGTGGGGTATGTGGTAAATGGTTGGCAATAAAAAAGATTGATAATATAAGGGGAAAGATATTCAAATTTATTTTTGGGTCATAGTCACATTTTCTATAGTATAATAGTACTGTAGTGTTTTTAATCCGACCGATAATGGGTGGGGGTCATGAACCATAACAAACCCTTCATTGGTATTTTCATATACACAGGTATGTGCTCTATCTTTTGGTGATAGACCTCTCATTATTACGTATTGGGATTTAGTTGGTTCATTTAATTCATGTTTTGTCATGATTTTGTTGTGTTTAAATTTTAACCATATGTTTAACACATTAAACCATGTTTGTTCTTCAATGGGGGTTTCTTTTTTTTCCATCCCGTAAAACACATAGACATTTGGAACCTCATTTATTGATTCTTCTAATATGGATGCAATATTTGCTATTAAGCAATTTCCATATGTTGCTCTTTTTCCGTCAGGATAAAATAGCGAAAATTTTGTTTGTTCTATGTGTTTCATCTGATATTAAATATATTTTTTTTAATTATAATAAATTAAATCATTTTTACTGAGTATTTGTTTTAAACTCCCCCCATATTTATCAGTATGGATTCTAAAAGGAAGGAGTATATTGTAAATAGAATATTCAATTCTGTTTTCAGGCCAAAGGTTAATGAACAGTGGGGTATTGATTTGAATCTTAAAATCTCTGTGAATGATGATTGGGTTGATAGATGGACATACGAGTTTATAACCTATCCGAACAAATTTGTATTGAAGAATCCTAATGAAGATGGATGGAACGAAAATCGTTATTGGTCTTTATCCACCCTTATTAGACGTACCTTGACTGAGGCTTTGGAATACTCGGGAATATATGTAAATGATGAATTTAAAATTTTAACATCTGATAACAATAACATATACAACCAATTTGCAACCTATGATAAAGTATCTTATGAAGCGGAATCTAAAAATAAGGACACCTCTGAGCGTAACACTAATTTGCCGTCATTTATCATTGACAACCATGGGGGTATAACTTCTAAACTATCAGGTATTAATTATAATGTTTTATTTAATGGAAGTATTGATGATGATAATTATTTTTTCTTGGGGGATATTGAAAATAGTGATTGGTGGGATATGCTTGATAACGATACAAAAAACGATTTTGTAAAATATTTTGGTTAATTATTAATTTCCCCCATTTTTTTATTATCTTTATGGTATGAAAGCAAATGAATTGGTGAAGAATGATTTATTCTTGATGAGATGGGAAAAAGAAATAAAAAAATTTAGAGTTGTATATTCCTATAGTGATTGTGTCTATGCCCACGCATTGGATTGGGACAAGTCACACCTTATAAAAGTTGGTGAGAAAGAATTAAGTGAATGTCATTACATTGGACGAATGAGCAAACTAAGAGCATTCCTTTTATTTTAATATTGGAGTTAATTGAGGTACGCCGGTAACGGTTCCCGACTCCCCCTACCCCCTCTTTTCTCCCCCGCCGTTCACCGACCTTCGGTCGGATGTCTCCCCGTCCGAACCCCTTCGGGGTTATTGTCCCCTTTTATAGTGAACCATAATGAAAGGGTCTCTCAGAAAAAGGGGTCCATCCATATATTTATTATGAAATTAAACTATGAAAAAAGTTATCAGACTAACAGAATCCGATTTGGCTCGTTCGGTAAAAGATATCCCAACTGTGTTAAGAAGACAAAGTAATGAACTACAGTATCTCTGAAGACAAATTAAATAAACTTATCTACCGAACCATAGATAATATAATAGATAAGGAAGCCATTAAAAGTACATCAAATTTGAAATTCCAAAATAAGGATGTTCCCACTAAAATAACCTATCATTATGAGAATTATGATGAATTAGCTACATTATATTTTGAAAGTCACTTTCACAAATCAAGTAAACTAAAGAATGTGACACCACTTTTACTTGCTGATGATGATAACGTCGCGAGTATTTTAACAGATTTGTTTGATGACAGGTGGTATATGGCTTTTGTTAAATGGTTTGAAGATAATTTTAATTATGATGTAAAATCATTTATGGACCCCAAAAAAAATCAACCTATAATGATTGATAAATAATTTTATGAATAACCTGCTTGAGCTATATTATTGATGTGTATTCCCATAGATTCTGACAAATCAATAATATCTTCTTTAATTTCATTATAAACTTCCTTACAATCCAAATAATCTTTTTTGTTATTATTAGATATCACATAAACATCAACATAGTATGAAATTGTGTCCAAATCATTGTATGAAACATAAATGGTATTAATACAAGGATATTTTTTTAATAAAACACCATTGAGTAATTTGGTTAAAGAACCTTTTTCCATATTTATAAATATAACCCACTTGATTCCCTATAGAGTAGCCCCCGATTTAATTGGGGGTTATTCATTTTTAAGGTATTTATTATTGTATGACATATTCTATAACCGATAAAAGACTCTTTAACGTTATTGATATTATCATGCGTGAAGAATTTGGTGATTACACTATTATTGATAACCAGTTTTATGCCGAACACGGATTTTTTTCTGTTAAAGAATTTCCAGCATTTACTGTATTAGATACCAAAATATATCTTAATTCAACTCAATTAATACGTTTTATTGATGATATTATTGAGTTGACATCAGTGGAGGTTTTGAAGTTTTATTTTTCAAAAGTATTTAATAGACTTATTGATAAAATTTACAACGCTTACGGACACGAAATTTAAAAAATGAAGTATCATATTTCAAATAAAAAGTTACAAAAGTTGGCTCACCAAGTCTTTGAAATGGTTTTGGGTGATATTGTACAAATTTTAGTATATTATTAATATGGAAGAAGAGATTAGAGGAACAATTTTAATTAAAGAGAATAAGTTGGTTTTAAAACACAATAGTGGAGAAACCGAAACATTTGCTTTGTCACATTACCCAAGCTTTCAAGTGGGTTTTAATTTTATCAGACACAAAGGATTGTTATATCATAAAAAATAATGGTAGTTAATGGGTATTTATAAACATACCTATGGAAATTTTAATTTCAGAATCACAATTAAAAGTTTTAATTACAGAATCTAAAGATTTTGTTGGAGAGGCGTGTAAAACATTTACAGACTCGTCATCCAACCAATTCTGTAGGTCGGTATATCAAATTTTGGAAAAAATGCCCAAAAGGGGTTCTGAATCAAAATGGAATAATTTATTCAGGAGAATTCAGAGAGCCTTAAATCTTGTTGAACAAGAAACTGAAGGAGAGTATAAAGTAATTTATAAAAACATTAAAGATTTCCAAGAAATTTATAAACGTAAAGTTTATGATTTGGAAAAACTAATCAACAAGGTATCACCTTCTTGTGGTAGACTCAAAGAGGTTGCAACTAATTCATTGAAAGATTTGCAATCCAAAGGGAAATACATGTTACTCTACAAGAAAGTAACTGAAGATGGTGAGATATTGAATTATTCGTTATTAAATAGACTTAATACAAATACTTCAGGTTTGTCAATCTTGATGACTGAGTATGCGATTCACCATGAACCCACAAAATCGCCTGAAGAAATTGTTGATTTGTTTTTCAGAAACGTTTTAGGCTTGGACAAATTAGTCGGTTATCTAAGAGATGTATTGGTTAAACCAAATCACATTAGAAGAAAGATTGTTGATGCGATTGAAAACATCAAAAGTAAAGGTGACAAAAATGAAGAAGAGTATTTAAATTATTTGTCACAGGAAGGTGAGAGATTTATTGCCTTTGGTGATGATTTTGGGATTGTAGATATGTTGGGTATTGACGTTTTGGTTTTCAGAGATGGTCAATATTTTCCATTACAAGTAAAAAGTTCTGAAAGAGGTGCTTCGGGAAATCTTAAAATATGGGACTACAACCAAGGTGGGTGTAAGTGTTTTGTTTCATATAAAAAACTCGGTAATTGGTATGAAACTGATAAACCAATTGGTGTTAGTAAAAAAGTTGAGCCAGAACTATTAGTTCAAAAATCAAATAAAAAAGGTACGTTCACCATAAATTGTAAAACCTTAACTCCTTGGAGTCCTGACAATAAAAACTATTACAAATTTTGTAATGGTTCTATTGTCTCTGCAGAACAAATACCAAAGAATGTTAAATATGTTGAGATTGTTCAGGGAGGAAAAGTTAGGGATTTGGTTGATGTTGAAAACACTATTATAAAGACTAAAAAGAATGACACTAAAACCGGAAGGTATGGTGACATAAACTATACAATTTTTTACAAAATAAATTTATGAAAACCTCTAAACCAGAAACTTCAGACATAAACAGATTGGTTTCAAAAATATTAGATAAGCCACCCGTAGAAAAATTTGAAAAATTTGAAAAATTTGAAAAATTTGACTACACCGAAAAGATTTTTGGGGTTGATTACGATTCTTTTGTTGATTCAACTTTTGAATCGGTTGACCCAATGACAACCGAAAAATATGAATTTGACAAAATCTATAAAAGTTATGAAGACTTTAAAAAAGACTTTCCAAAAGAAGCCAAACTTTTTTATGGTTGGCATCCAAAAGGAGGTTCGTTTTTATTTAATAGAGATATTATGGGCAGTGATTTTGATGGGTTAATGGTTAAATTTAGAAAAAAATAGTTATGGGAAAGAAAATTATTAAATTGACAGAGTCTGAATTAATTGATTTGGTAAAAAAAGTTATCACCGAAGAATATTATGATAAAGACAAACTTTGGAATAGAGATTATGTTGCAAATCGTTTAATGACTGGCCCAAGACAAATGAGAAGATGGGCAAAAGATTTACCTGAATATGCGTGTGTTGATAAAAATGGTAACGACGCTATTTGTACTAAAATTCCTGAAGTGGTATTTGTCTTCCTTACCGGAAGATATTAATTACTCAAAAGAGTTGTAAACAACTTCTCTTTTATATGGGTTTTTCTTTTCAAATTGTTTTACCAATCTTCCTGAGTAGGCATTAGCCTCGTCTTCATTCTTACCACCTATATCAGGACCCTTGTCTCTGTTTAAAACATCTATTTGATACTCGTGTACCCATTCGTGTGCCAAGGTTCTTAAAACGTCTCTAATGATTCGGTTTTGAACTAAAATTCTTAACTCACTGTTATCGGTTCTTGACCCTGTTGTCATCCCGTCTAACTTTTCACCTAAAAAAATAATTGAGATATTATTTTTCAGTGGGAACTTACTTTGGAGGTGTTTAATAAAATCAATTATTGTATTATGACTACTTTCTAACTTATTGCAGTCCTTATATTTTACTTTTATCTCCATAATAATAAATACTTTCACATAATTTAATATTTATTAAAAAAAATATACTTATGAAATTATCACATTATTATGAGGAGTTGATTACCGAGAGAAGATATACCGATGAAAAATTTGAGACAATAACTAAAAAAATGCCTAATTGGTTATTAGATGAATTTGGTGGTGACCCTAATATGGTTGTTAGAATGCCAATGTATTCTGATTTTAGAAAATACCTACTTGATAGAGGTGAAGAGATTATTGATAATGAAGATGTTATTTTAGGATTTTCTTATTTAGAGGATTGGTTAAACGAAATTGATGGTAGATTGTCTCAAAAGTTCTTAACTTTAATCAGTCAAAGATACCCAATAATTGCCGAAAAAATTAAAACTTGGAATAGACCTGATGATTGGGTTAGAGGTACAAGAGGTAGAAAACCAGGTTCCAAAAACAAACCCAAAACAGGTTTTGCTGATTTGTCTATGACTCAAACAATGGATATTGAACCATCACCTATTTCAACTATGGAACCGTCAGTATCTGATGAACCAAAACGTAGAGGAAGAAAACCAACTGAAGATTCTTTAAAGAAACTTGAGTCACAATATGAAAAAATGCAGGATGACCTTGAAAAACACGTGATGAAAATGAGAGATTTGATGAGACAAATTAATCAACGTAGAAGTTACTTTGGGAAAAACGAATAATATATTTGTCACTAAAAATGGATAAGCAAAGATTAAAAACAAATCCTATTTTCAGGTTGGGTGTATCTAATTTGAAAAAGAAATATCCGTTTATTATCGGTTATAATTTTCCGAATGATTATGAAGAACAATTGTCAGAATACCCTCAATTAATTTTTATGAACATTGTATATTCTATCCCAAAAATAGTAGAGTCACAAAATCTAACGTTAGAACCTTATATGAAAGATTGGTTTAAGTATAATGACTCTATCACTTCGTCATTATTGTGGGTGCCATTTGTTGAAAGTGATAGAGATGAGTTAAAGTATATTCAAGAAGATATTGAAACTATTTTAAATAGTGGTAAATCCTTAGATGTTTTTAGAAGTGAAGACCAATTCAATAGAAACATAATAGTCGAAGATTATATTGGGAAAAAATGAATGAGATAAAGTTAATAAAATTTATTTATAAGTTATCAAAGAACACGCCAAATTCTTTGACAGACTTGAAACAGTTCAAATCATTTTTGGAAGATGATGTTTCTGATTTGTTAGGTGATGTGGATATAATTGAGGACACCGAAACCATTGCATATTATTTTCAATTAATTCAAAATAATATTGAAAGTTTAAAAAATGGTAATCTAAATTCTCAAAATTTTGTTCCTGTTAATTTAACACAATATACTGTTGTTTACTCTGTAAGTTTTTCTGAAACTGGAATTTACGAATATAAAACTATTGTTAACTCACCCAATGAAGAGCTGGCATCACAAATTTTTGCTACTGATGAAAAAGATGGTAATTTTGATTGGTGGTCAGGTGAGGAATTAAGTAAAGAAATATTTGATAGTGATAGTTTTGATGTTGATGTTAGGTCAGTTTACACTGAGGGAACAAAGTTATCAAAACTCAAAAAAACATTAACAGAATCATCGGATTCTAAGGCTTTTTTACCTCAGGAAGTTTATATCTTTAGAACAATTCAAAAACAACTTAAAGAATTAAAAACTAAAGACAAAATTATTGGTAGAATAAAAGAAATACTTGATTACATGGGTTTTGACCCATTAGAGTCGATGTATTACTATTATTTATTCACTTCAAATTTTAGAGAGGATGGTAGGTACGATTTAACAAAAGAATCAGAAAAAAAAAGACCTCAAGATTTAAAAGCACAAAAAACAACAAACACAAATGTTGGTCCTTTTGCACAATCAAAAATTCCGTTTAAAGGTAGTAACTTAGAGGGGTTTTGGGAAAAAGATTTGGATGGTGTTGACCAATATATCATTACATCTTATGGGTGGTATCCAATTTATATTTTTAAAAAAGGTCAGTGGTATAGAATTAATGACACATATTCTTCATCAACAGGAAGACATGTTAGAAACACTCAGATAGGTTATAATAAACCCCTCTTCAATAAGTCTGAAATGAATGCGTTGAGGGCGGGAGTTAGTCCTGAAAAATTACTTTCAAACAAATATGAAAAATTAGTTCAAAAGTTAAAAAATGAGTTGATTGGAAGAAAATTTACTAGAAGTATAGATTTTTATTCTTTAGGGTGGAATAGACCTGAAATGAGAAATATGCCTGAAAGGTCTGGTAAAATAGATTTTATTGTTAGAGACGTTAATTTAGTTGATGGTAAACCTGAGTTAACCATTGATATTCTTCGCGGAGGATTTACAACACCAACACTAGCATATCTTTCAACAACCTATGCTCACCCAAGTTTATTTTCTGAAGGAGCTGAGATGACAATTGATAGAGAGATGAAAGCCTTATTATATCCTGAACTATTAAAACGCGATGATTTAATGTTTAAGATTAATCACCCAAATTCAAAACCTCAAGAAACTGAGATTGTTAGTTCGGAACAATAAATTCGTTCTCGGTTCTAAAATACAATCTTTTGGTTGCGTAGATTTTTAAATTAGTTGCCAATTTCTTTTCAACTAATTTACCCATCTCAATTAATTCTTTAGTATTTCTAATATCAATCTGAACATGGTAACCACCATGTTTGAGTTTTTTTTGTAATGTGTGGAAAATCCATTTATCCTCATTATAAAGTTTTAATGATTTAATCATCTCCTTACGAGTTTCTTTACAAACAATTTCTCGTTTGTCACACTCCTTCTTAAGTTGGTCTACTTTTAATTTGTTATAATCCATATGGGTTACAAATATAGGTATATTTGAGAGTATTTATAGAAAAAAAAACACTAATTATGAGTTTAAAAAATCTTCAAACAAAAATTGGGGTTGGTGCCGACGGAGCGTTCGGACCTGGTACCCTTAAAGCTGCAATGGCTTATTACAAAATGACACCCGAGAGAGCAGCACACTTCTTCGCTCAGACAGCTCATGAAACTGGAGGATTCAAAGCGTTTTCTGAAAACTTGAATTACTCGGCACAAGGTCTCCAAGGTACTTTTGGAAAATATTTCCCTGGTACATTAGAAGAGTCTTATGCGAGAAATCCTGAAAAAATTGCAAACCGTGTTTATGCTGATAGAATGGGTAACGGTTCTGAGTCTTCAGGTGATGGTTGGAAATTTAGAGGTAGAGGTGCACTTCAATTAACAGGTAAGTCTAACTATAAGTCGTTCTCTGACTATTTGAAAAACCCTTTGATTATGGAACAACCTGACTTGGTTGCAACAGAATTTGCATTTGAATCTGCAATGTTCTTCTTTGAAAAGAATGGTCTTTGGTCAATTTGTGATAAAGGTGTGAGTAAAGACACTATATTGGCTCTTACAAAAAGAGTTAACGGTGGTACTCACGGTTTGGCGGATAGAGAAGAAAAAACATTCAAATACTACGGATACTTGAAATAATTTAGTTTTAGATTATACTTTCATTATTACCTAACAATAATGAATTTTAAAAGACTTTATTATAAATTAACCTGTAAAGTTCCTACTCAGGAACTGAATTGGAATGTTGAAGATTTTAGAACAGGGATGAGATGGGCTAAGTCCTTACCTCATCCCTTTCTTCGTTCTAAGAGCTTATGGGAAACATTCAACAGATGAGATTCTGTGGATATTTTACACTTTTTAAATAAAAAAATTAGGGAAAATCAGAGTGTTGATGTTTCTTAACTTTTTTGTTCGGTGGGTGGCAAATAATCTCTCAATCCCTTTTTGGATGGTTGGTCATGTACATTTGACTATGAATGTATATGATGACATTTATGAGATTATTGCATCTTTTGGTATGAACATAGTCGTTGCTTTCGGTTTTTATTTAGATTGGAAGGAACATAAACAAAATAAGTTGTAAAAACGATATATTTATCTTATAAAAAAACCCATGGAAATAGTATTTTTTATCATCGGTGTTTCAGCCTGTTCTATTTTAGGTTGTTACATTGGCAAAAGACTCTTCATTTCACATTATAAGAGTTGTCGTTTCACTCCTTGTGAAGAAATTAAATAAAATAAAAATAAAATATGATAGTACGACCTAACGAACAAAAAGCCAAAATCTACGACCAATTAATGTTTAGATTTCAGCGTGTGCAAGAACAAATCAAAAACATTGAGACAGGTAATGTGATTTCAATGAAAGACACACCACAAAAACTCAATGAACTGAAAAGACAGTTGTCAAGTATTGTGAGTGAAATTAAACGATTGCAGTAATATTTATAATCAAATAATACTATTATGACTCACACATTTAACTTTAGAAATAACACAGACTTGTATGCCAAGATTGCTGGTGTCTTTGAAGACAAAGTAATTACACCCAACTCTGAAATTGAAGATAAAACAATTCAATGGATTGAATCATCTTCAACGGGTTCTAAACAAATTCAATTATTTTCAACTGAAGATTGTAACACTGCACCATCTGTTAATGCAACAGTAAGATGGGATAGTGACGGAATCTACGTAACAAAGGGTTCAACACCTGGTGATTTTGAAATGGTTGTTGATATGAAAACAGTTTCTTGGGAGGTTCACCCTGTAATTACAGGAACCACAGAAGAAACCATAGTTTCAGGTGATGAATTACCCACAGAACCTGAAGTTAACATTTCATGTAAGAAATAAATTAAACAAACAAAATTATCTTAAAACCCCCACTTTTGGGGGTTTTTTGTTTATAAGACAATCATTATCCATTACATTTATCCCAAATGAACATATCAAATCTTTTTAATACAGTCGTTTTATTTCAACACAATACCGGTGAACGTGTTTTGGGCGATTATTTTGGTATTTTAGGTTTTAAAATACGGATGGAAATTGACTCTGAAGATTCGATGGATGTTAGTCGTTATAAAGTATTATACTATAAACCTTATTTTAGACCTCCTGAGGGATTTAAAGTGGTTTGTGTAGTAGACAACCCATATAGACGTATATTGTCCAAATACAAGGATATATCACACGTTAATTGGGCTTTAAAGAAGTATTCCAAAGACTACCTAAGTGAAAAATTTAATAGTTGGTTAACTCCACTCATTGCAAATGATTTCCATTTGTTAGAGACGGATTGGAGAACCACTATAAACAGTTACATCTACCTGTACCCATATGATTTTACCCAATTTACTCCCGATGAGAGTATACGATTGGATAACTACCGTGAAGATTTATCAAAAATTGATTTTTTAGATAAAATGAACATTAATTTTGATGAATACAAACAATACGATGTTTCGGATTCATACAAAGACGTGTGGAGTTATGAAAATGCCAGGATTATTTACCGAAAACACCGACACATTTTTGATTTTTATGGATATGACCCCTTTAGTTTCACTTCTAAAGAACTTTCTGAGAAAGAAAAGGTAGATTTTATTCATAACATGTGAGTATTTATAGACATGGGAAAAAGATTTACAATAACGGAAGAGGATATTAAAGAAATTATGTCTCTTTATCGTTTGAATGAGCAAGAATCAGAACAACCTGAACAACAGGGTGAAAAAATGTTTTGTAATTCTCAAAATACAAAGTCAATTCATGACCTTATGGGTATGGATGAGCCTGAGGAGTATATCGAGGGTATTAAATTAAGAAAAGGTGGTGTCCAAAGTTTGGTGGATATGTTAGAGGTATTAAAGACCATGAGATTGTTCCCACAGATTACCGACGGTGGAGTTGATTTGGCACATAAGGTGTCTACAACATTACAAGAGTTTAAACCATACAACTACTTTGACGAAAACAACAAACAATGTAACAAGGCGATGGACAAAATCATCGAGCTTTACAAAGAGAACGAACACGGAGAAGAGTTGGTGAAAGATATTGAGAAAGTTTACGCACTTTCTTACTTGGACCCACGAGCTAAAGAGTTTTTAAAACATGGTATAACCATAATCAAAGGAGGGGAGTAATTACTCCCCCTTTTTTTGCTCTATATTTTGGGAATGTCAGAAAAACCGTTATCTCTTTATGAGTATCCCACATCACTTTCATCACCTAAAATAGAACCTGTAGACTTGACCGCCTTTAAACGGTACGGTGTCATAAAAGCGAACGATTATTTTGGGGGTAAATGGGAAGACTTGTTAGAGGAGGCTCAAATACTGAAGGATACGATTGAGCTTAACGATAGGATTTACAATTGTAAGTATAATTTTGAACCAAAAATTGGACAAACCTATCACATTTATAGGGGAAGGGATGGACGAGAGTTTTTATCCATGATTAAACCAAACGAATGGTCCATGGAACACATCATCTCAGTAAGACTAAACTCCGATAACGTTTGGAAAAAAATTCCCTAGAATTAGTATTAGAATTAATTAAAATTACTATATTAATATAATATATTATTATATTATATTCTAGTATTAATACTTAGTTCAACTTGGACTAAAGTGTTAATTGTGAAAAAATAATTCTAAATTGTTTTCATTCTAAAAACAGAATATTTATTAACATAATCAAATTACATGGGTACGGATTCAATTTGGACAGTTATAATTACACTAATCACAATTTTGGGGTCAACTAGTGCTTGGAAATACTACGAAAAGAGAGCTGAGGTCAAAAGAGACGATGATAATTTCGTAAAACAAGATTGTAGAGAAAGAATTGCCAAGTTGGAGGTGTTATTAAAAGAAAGTTCTGAAGAAAAAGACAAAATGAGAGAAACTATCTTGGCTTTAACAGAAAAAGTGTCCGCACTGTCGGTTCGTGTTGAATTTTTACAAAAAGAAAACAATGACCTTTTACAAAGGTTCATGAAACAGTCTTAAACATCAAATTTTACTTGAATTCCGACCTTATAACCGTCTAAGTATAGTTCGGCTACATCAAGTATCTCATAATGTAAAATAACGTCCTCTAAAACGTCCTCACAGATGATTGGACCAAGTATGATAACCGCATCTACGATACATTCTTTCTTTGTGTGTGAAAAATTGATACTTCGTATCTTAATTTTTGTACCCTTACCATAAAATGACTCCAAATGTTCTTTCCTAACTTTATTTAGGACTTTCTCTAACAAATGGGCATAGTTTTTTCCCTTGGAGTTCATATCCAAAAATTAAGTTAAAACTTTAATAAATCAATTAACCTTGACCTCTATAACGTTTCTTATAGTTCTTGGAATTTTTTGATTTTGAAGTCTTAGTTTTAGCGTGAACACCAGGTCTAGATATTTTTGATTTTTCCCTGAACAAAGAGGTGTTTGATGATTTGGTTTTTGATTTTACTGCAGTCATAATTGAACTATGTTTGCATTATATTTATCTGTATGTTTATTTCTGAAAGCGAAAGAGAAGAAATTTTATCAAAATATTTTGAAAATACTTCAGACGAGGTATTAAAATATATGAAGAGACGTTTTCCTGTAAGGTCAATTAAACTTGATTGGATGGAAAAACCGTTTACACAAATGTTTATCGATGATAAATTATATCATGTTGAAGACAATAAAAAGAACTTGGTAAATCGTATCTATTATTTAATTTCTGAAGATTTTCCCTCTATTGATAATTCAATCCTTAGGCGTACGATTAAAAAGTATATTGATATGGTTTTAAAGGTCATACCCGATTAGTTGGATATTTATTATCAAACACTAATCATTATGAAAAATTTTTTTAAACAACTATTTGACGACAACAACACAATTAATGAAAAATCTGTCGTTGGGTTTTTATCATTTACAATGATGGTTCTTTCACTTTTGGTTGACTTGGTAACAGGTTACATGGGTAAAGAACTATTAATTAACGAATTCATCTTTGACGGATTCTTGATAATCACATTAGGTTCTTTTGGTATTGCATCGATTGACAAATGGGTTAACAACAAAAACAAAAACTCAGCACAAGAAGAAGAAGTAATGTAAGAGAGATTATCTCTTAAGTTGTTCATCAATCAACCCTCTTAAACGAAGCAATTGGTCTCTATTCAGGGATTCAAGCTTCGTTTTTCTTTTTTGGACAGATTCGTCAATTCCAACTTCTTTAACTGTACTAAGATATACTTCGTTAAAATCTTCATCTGAATAATAAGTCTTAGGTTCACCTTGAGCATTTACGATTAAATCACCATATAATTCATTATCAATCAAAAACTGCCAATACTTTTCAAGTCTTTGTTTACTATAAAAACTTTTGGTAGGTATTTTATATTCTCTGGTGATAACCACATCATGAGAAACACCAACTGTGATATAGAATTTTTCTAATGTGGGATATCTCAAATTATTAATGTCGTATCCTTTTTCAAACATACTTTCCTCCCCATTTAGTTTATACAACTCAACAAAAAAATCTTCAGGAATATCAATACCGTAAAGTGATGAAGCCTCTTCTACAATTGGAAGATTGTCTTGAAAGTGATGGTCATAGTATGGTTTAAAATCAAAACCATCTGCCTTGAGAGATTTTGCAATCCTATAAACAAATTTTTCGGGATAGTTTGATAAATCTTCTTTCATCAACAATAAATACTCAAAAGGTGGGTATTACCCCACCTTTTAATCAACAAATTCTAATTCGTTAGTTTCAGGATTCCATTCCACAGTCATTGGTTTTTGAGTGAAGGTGTATTTTTCATTCAAAACCGCTGCGTTAAAATAATGAGTTCCATCCACAAACTTGTAACCGTAACCGGTGTGAATGTGTCCACAAACGTGAATCTTAGGTTTTACAACTTTGATTCGTTCCGCCAAAAGTTCACAACCCAACGGAACCCCTTGTCCGGTAACGGTATCTAAGTGTCCCCAAGCCGGTCCGTGAGTTACCAAGATGTCGGTATTCATAGGGATGTCGTTCCACTTAACCTCTAACTCCTTACCCATTCTTGGGAGATTGAATGCCCAATTATAGAACTCAGGTTGCCAAGGAGACCCATAAACCTTTACCGGAGTTTCATAATCCTCACCAATAACCTCAAGGTTGTCCTGAAGATACGTTACCTTGTTGTAAAAATCCAACTGCTCTTTACACATTACAGGATTTTCTTGAAACCCCCAATCGTGGTTACCAGCAATGAAAATCTTATGGGTATAGTTATTCAAACCATTGAACCATTTGAGGAACTGTTGGATTTCGTGTTTGTGACCCATTGAACTCATATCTCCAGCATGAATCAACAAGTCACCACCAGGAAGACTTGATGTCACCTGAGCGTGTTTATTGTGAGTATCAGAGATAAATGTGATTTTCATACCACAAATATACTACTTTTTCTCTAAAATGTAAAAGAAATCGTCACTTTCTCCTGAACTCCATTTTAACCCATCTTCACAGTGAAAATCTTTGGTAGATACTTTAAAGTCAGGTATGGTTACACCTTTGGGAGTTAGTGACTGGTCGTAGAATAAAACCCTGTTATTGGGTTGAGCAGCAAATTGACCGTTATCAAGTTTGATAATGTTAAACGACTTGTGTTCATTGGGAGTCTCAGACAAACTTACATTAAGTTCGTTTGGTTCTGACGAACAAGAGTCAATGGTGAACATATATTGTCCGTCATACAACTTCTTGTCCTTCATCAGTACCTTACACTGAAGACCCTTGAGTAAGGACTTTTCAATTATTGAGATATTGTAAGAAAACCCATCCCAAATCTCCAAAAAGTCCAAAGGCAAAAGTTCATCAGAGATATCCGTCCTCCACACGTACGCCGATATGGGTAACTTATCATAGAGTGCTCCGTAATTTAATATCAAAGACTCAATATACAGAGCTTTACCCTTGATTGATTTTACTGAAACCCAATAACATGGTTCAAACTCACCAAAACCACTTTGAAAATCGTAAAGATATTCTTTACGGATGTAGCATTGAATGGGGGGAAGGTTAGCGACTAAATAAGACATTAGATAAAATCATCACCATTATAATCAGGATGATTTTTTTTCATATAATCAATCCCTCTAACCCATAGGTAACTTATTGGGAGCATAATTAAAAAGAATATCAAAAATACCATATTTTATAACTATTAGTCCCACCAATTTTCAATTTTTTGTTCAAGAATTTTGAACAAAAGTTTTTTCGCTTTTTCGTGACGAGCAATTCCCATAACCATTGCCAAACGTGAATCGGTAACTTCAGACATAGAGTTAGTGAACTTACTATACTTAGGATGGTTCATAACAAAACGTTTGGTGTTAGGATATTTGTTAATGTAACTCTGAAGGTCATCTCTGGTGACTTCTGATTTCATTTCAAAATTGTCTGAGTCTTCAATTTTTTCAAAACTGAATGTACTGTCGTAATAATCAAAATATTCGTGACTATAGTATTCGTCTTGAATTAAAGTGATTAGTTTTTCACAGATTGTCATGTAACGAACCTGACTTTCCCACCCAACAAAACGTTGGTTCTTTTTAGTTAGGTTTGCAGTGTTTTTAATTTTGAATTTGAGAACCTCAAAAATAAAATGGTGGTCCCAATCACGGTCTTTCCAAACAATTGGTAACCATCTCCAAAGATTTTTGAGTCCTTGGATTACATCACGATGGAAATGTTTTGCATCCCATCGAAACCATCTATAAATCTTCCAATATGGGTTCTCATAGTTTTTCATACCACAAAGATAGTAAAAACTATACAATACACAATAAGGTTAGTTAGTATTTATAATAAAATAGTGTTTATGAAAAACATATTAGAAATATTAAGAGAGTATACTGAGGAAAAAGAAAACCCAACTTTAGTTCTCAAAAAGAACGTTAAAATATCTGAAAGTTTAAATTACCACATTGAAAATAGTTTATCGTTAACCAATAACATCTATAGAGTATATTCAACAGGATATTTTAATTTGGTTAATGAAGTTAGGGATTTATACGAACAAGATTTAATTGAATTGAATGAGGAAGATACTTTAATGGTTGAATCAGATTTAGGTAAAGCCATTATTATTGAAGGACAAGAAGTATATTTGGATGCACCATTTTTAGTTGATGAAGATGAGGTTTTAGAAGAAGCTAAACACAGAGGGAAAAATGTTAAACTTGGTAAACCATTCAGAACACCGGGTGGACCAAAGAAATTTGCGGTATATGTAAAAACACCTGGCGGTGGGGTAAAGAAAGTAACATTTGGTGACCCAAACTTAAGAGTTAGAAACAGTAACAAGGGTGCTGCAAAATCATTCAGAGCAAGACATAAATGCGACCAAAAGAAAGACAGGACAACCGCAGGATATTGGTCTTGTAATGTTGGACGTTATGCTAAACAGTTAGGTTTATCCTCAGGTAATTCTTGGTAATGGATTTCCCATTTGAAGAAATTATAAGTGACGGTAATCTTGTCAGAACATTCCAAGAAAATGTTGATGACGAGGAACTAAAATGGCATTTTGATTTGAAAAACAGATGGGTGACTATTTTAGAGTCTGATAATTGGATGTTTCAAATGGATGATGGATTGCCAAACAAATTAAATGTAAATGATAAGTTATTTATACCTAAATTTGCTTGGCACAGAGTTATTAAGGGAAATGGTAATTTGGTAGTATCAATTGAAGAAGTAGAATGAAAAAGGTCGTTAAAACTAACTTGGAAAAATTGGAAATCATTGCAAACGCTTTGGTTACCGACGTTGTTAATGTACTCAAAAGAAATCGTTTAGGATACTTTTATTTACCCGATGATAGTGTTGGTGAAGGAATCTACATTTTTGAAAATTTAAACGCTCTTACTTTGGAATTGGATATTGCTCACGATACAGCTTTACCTGAACCAGAAGTTGATGGTGAATATTATGATGGTGAGGGAACAATCAAAATTGAGGTTAAGTTGAACCCAAACCAACCAATTGATGAAATTTTGGATTTAGTAATACCTGAACTTCATGAATTAGTTACTCATGAGGTTGTTCATTTTTTACAAGAAGAAAGTGGTCTTGAGTTCCCAAAAAAGATACCAAAAAAACCATTTAAATATTATTCCCAACCTCACGAGTTAGAGGCGCAAATCAGAGGTTTTGAGGCCAAAAGTAAGGCAACAAAAACTGAAATAAGAAAAGTTATGAAAGATTGGTTTAAAAAATATCCTCACAAACACAATCTTAAAGATAAAGAAGTTAATAAACTGATAAGAAAATTATTAGAAAATTACGGAAAGAATGACTAATTTATCTAGAATATTAAAACAGATTTTATCAAGAAACAAATGGGTTGATAGAGATACAACTTATACCTTCACCCAAATAGTTTTTAATGATGGGGTATATGAATTTTATATCAACGCAACTCAGTCTGATGATGTAACATTTTTAGCGTTAAACATATATGGATTTAGTGAAAAATTGATTTTAGCTGCGTTTGATATTTTAGATATTGAAGACACTGCCTACGATATGAAATTAAACCTTTCAGGTCCAAATAATTTGGAAGGTGAAAGATTATCATACTCAATGTATCGCGTTAATGACAAGGATAAACAAAAAACTTTAAAGAAATTTAATAGTTTACCACTTTTAGGCGCTGTGGTTAATAAAGATAATAATGATGTTATCACATATAAAGCAGATGCTACGGATTTTTCTTTAGTTATAAATCCTGTGATAAAATCAATTGATTTTAACTTTAATGTGAATTTTGATAGTGAAAAATATGGTATATCAAAAAATGATGCTTATCTTGGTGTTTTTATTGACATGGTTAATAATTACATGAGCGGGTTTTTAGTTTCCCAATATGAAAATAAATTTATGACTGTAGATAATGAAGATTGGGCATTTCTTACATCAGTAAAGGTAATTTAATTACCTGAAAGTTTACTTATAACTTTTTGAATAAAAGTGGTTAAGATACTACCACCAATTAATACAACACCTGAAGCAATTATCCTACTTATAATCATTTTTAATGATTCATTTGGATTAACACCATCATATAATTGATAAATGTCGTGAAGTATTGGTAAAATAAATGCATAACTAACAATTGATGCGTTTGTTGAAACACTAATTCTAATTGTTCGTAAAAACTCTTCTAAAGCTCTTTTTAATTCTTCGGATTTGGAATATAATCTCTTAAAGATATCCATTAGTCCTTCATCCTTTATTTTATCAACAACTTTTCTAATAAAATCTGAGTTATCGTAATAATAATTTGAAGCAATACCTAAAAGTAAAAGATATACTTGTTCTTGAGTTAAATCAGTTGATTGACCTTCTAACCAATTTTTTAGTGGAAGAATCATACCACCCAATGCAGCACCCCAAGTGATTAAAAATTTTGCGTTCAATCCCCAAACATTTGCGTTGGTGATTAGCATTTGTTTTACAGACTCAAACATTTGTTTAAGGTCTTCAGTAATATTTCCATTACCATTAGATTCACTTAAAATTAATTTGAGTTGACTCTCACTTATAAGATACTCCATACTTTAATAAATACTCCAATATATTTATAATCAAATGAATCCTAAAGTAAAAATTGGTGATAGACTAATGTTAGTCTATATGGAAGACGAATTAGACCTATCCACAAAAGATAAGGGTACTGTCACAAGTGTAACCCGAGACCCGTTTGAAACTGACGAATGTTACATTATTGGTGTTAAATGGGATAATGGTTCCTCACTAAGTTTATTGTCTTGTAAAGATGTTTATAGACAAATAAAGGAAAACATAACCGAAAATGATGAGTATATTAATAGTAGGGATGAAGACCAAATGGATTTTTTGTTACAAAACCGTGACCTCAGAAAAAATTTCAATAGAGATTTAATTTTTAATTACTTAGATAAAGTTAGGGAATCAGGTGTTATTAATATGTATGAGGCACCAAAGTTTCTTTACTCGGGAAAAGATTGGATAGATAGATATTACGGTGAAAATCCACTAAATCAAGAATCTTTTGATGAAGTTCTTGAAATGGCGGAAGAAGTTAAATCAGAAATTATTTCGGGTGTTTTTAAATCTATTAAAGATTTGGAAAGTGATGATGATGATGAATATTTTAGAAATGTTGAAAGACTTGTTTTTAAGGCGGCTAACAGACTTTTTACATTTTGGAAACTATTCTACTAATTACACCAATCTTCCCACAAAATACCATTCAAATCTTTTTCTGATATAGTTGGATTATTGGTAAATCCTGCAACCATATCTTTAAATTCAGGTAGAGAAGAATAAAGTAGTGACCTCTCATTATCTGGCGAGTATGTATTATCCACCAAATATTGAATGACGGTATTAGGTTCTAACGTCAAAACTCCGTTTGCAAATCCTTTTGGTACCAAAACCGCATGGTCCTTATCAATTTCAAAAATGTATTTCTTACCAAAATCAGGTCTTGATTTATCAATACAGATTACAAAATTCATAATACGACCCCAAACAATTTTCATATATTTGGATTGTTCAAAACCACCTACTTGAAAGTGCATTCCACGAACAGTAAATGGTTCTAAACTAATACTTGTGTTTACCTGAACCCAATTTTTATCAAGACGTGAGTCTTCAATAACATTTGTACGAACACTACAAAAATTTCCCCGTTCGTCTTGAAAGGTTTTGTGTTCTATTAAAAAAGGTATTTCCATATTATTTTGTTGTATCGTTATGATTTACACCACTTGTATACCAAACTTGTGGGTTATAAGGTGGTGCGTAAGGGTTTGGGACACCTATAGGATATGTTGGGTACATTGGGAACACCGGAATATTATTTGGTGTTTCGTTTGTCAGAAGAACTACTGCTTCTTCTGCAGTAATCAACTTTTCATCTAACAATCTTTGTACGATGTTAGCCTTAGTTGGTAGTAAAGAAAGTGAACTTGTATCCATAATTTTTTAATTTGATAAAGGTGCTTTAATTGTTGGGTGTGGTTATACTACTGCATATCTCACTAAACACCCAATATGCCCGATTGGTCTATATTCTTCAGGATTATCTAACACCTTTTCTAACATATCTCTAACCATTTGCTTGTCATCTTCATATGTCCTTGCTGGAGCATCAATGTCTTGCGGAAAGTCAGGTGACCATGTTAATGTAATACTTTGTTTTGGTTCATATGTTTCTGGGTTGTAAGTAGTAGGTGCAAATACACATCCATCTTTTACAGGTTGATATAACTCTCCAGGTTCATACATTTTTGGAGTAAATGATATAGTATAAACATAGCCTACTTCACCTTTATGAGGTGGTTCTTCATATGGACCCACAATTTTTCTAGTTTTAACAACAATTGCTTTTTTTCCATCTTCTGTTAAACCTTCAGGTAGTCCTACCCATACTATCTTATCAAATCCTAAATTATCGATTAGTAATGATTCGACTTCAATACGTTGTTCCTCTGTTAATTGGGTTATTGATTTAATATCATTATACCCGTAAGTTTTATCTGCATCTCCGCAGATTGATAATAATTTTTTTGTTAAATTTGATTTCATAATTTATTTTTTTATAATGTTGATTTTAACATCTCCGTTAATAATTTGTTCTTGTACTTTAGATGCTTCTTTAAAGTTTTTACAATCTGATACATCTACATTAATTGATAATCCCAATTCTTTTAATTGTTTAGGTGTTAATGGTTTAATCGGCTCAGGTTCTACAAACTTTGGATAAGTTCGTTTAAGTGGTTCTTTCTTAAATAAATAACCTGATACATCTACATAACGAAGTAGCTCTTTATCACCTTCAATTGTAGTTATTCCATTGGATGCTTTAAGCATTGTAATTTTATATCCAAATTTATTGGATATCCATTTGATAAATTTTATGTGTATTCTATTCATAACTTATATTTTTTTAATTTGATAATGGTGCTTTAATTGTTGGGTGTGATTACTTTCCAAATGGCCAACCTGCAAAATCTTCAGAATCCATTACAGATTCAATTAAAGAAATACAATAATCTTCATTAAGAGCAGTAAATGTTACTTTATCTATATCATATCCCTCGGAATGTTTTTTAGTATAAAACAACATAGCCCCTGTTTCTGGTAGCGTGTAATCAGGATTGTCGCTCATTGGTTTAATGTACTTGTCGTAAACTTGTTGTGCTGACATTTGCACAAATAATTCTTGTAATTCATTATTATTGTTTTCCATAACTTAAACTGTTTTAATTTCAACTACTATTTTTTTACCATCAACAAACAAAGGAATACTAATTGAATCATCTATTGAGTGATACATTTTAGGGAATTGTTTAATTTCATATTCCTGTTTTGTTTCCGGTGTTCCTCCAATGGTTTCCCACATTTGGAATGTTTCTTGAATCTTTGTTGCGATTCGTTCTACTTGTTTTGATTTTTCCATAATTTTTATTTTTTAATTTGATAATGGTGCTTTAATTGGTGGGTGTGATTGGTTTGTTAATATCTTCCAATAAAGTATCCACTTGTAAATCTAACAAACTAACCCCGTGAAGATTTTTCATATTTAGATAATCATTTACACGAATTGTGGTTTTTGCTTCTTTTTCACCATCGGTGATTGTAATTTTGATTTGTAAATTTTCCATAATTTTTATTTTTTAATTTGATAATGGTGCTTTAATTGTTGGGTGTGTAATCGTCTAACCAAATATATTCTAATTTAATTTTCATGATTTAAAAATAATTTAATTTACAAATAAAAAAAGAGCACACCCGTTAAGAGTGTGTCCAAAACTTTAACTTTTTTTAATATTAATGACCCTGACCACGATAAGCTTCCTTTAGCGGTTTGGTCTTGTCCAACCCACTTTCTCCATTGCTTACCATAAATTGGTCCTAAATCACCCCACTGTTTAGCAAACTCATCATCTGTTTTGATTTTATTGATAAATTCTTCTTGTGTGAATGGTTCAGTCAATGTTCTATTTTTCTTAGAATTTTCTAATAATTTGGTTTTACCAACATATTCACCTTTATTATATCTTTTAATATACGCTTTATAACAATCTCCATCCCAAATATGGCAATTATTATCAACAAGGTATTTGATGTTTGTATCACCCTTAAGAAACCACTTGAGTTCCGTTGAAATAGTTTTGATACCCATCCTCTTTGTTGTTAACAAAGGAAATCCCTCGCTCATATTATGACGAATGGTGTAACCAAAAATAGATTTGGTGCCAGTACCAGTCCTATCTTTTTTTTCAATTCCGTATTCTAAGATAGTTTTTAAAAGTTCTTGATATTGTTTGTCTAAATTATTCATCAATATTTCATTAAAATTTCTTTTATGGTTTCCTCATCCTCAATAGAAATTCTTTGACGAATGTCGGATAGTTTGTTACACATATCCTGCCATTCTATTTCCAAAATTGATGGTAATCGGTCTTCGGGTTTGGTACCTTTTGGTGAGGTTCTTTTAACCCAACCACCTTCTACCAACAGGTCAATTAATTCTTCTTTTTCTCTGGTTCTACATGCGAACCAAAAATCGTCCACATCAACATCTACGTAAGTTTCAAATTCAGGCATAACTTATAATTTTTTAAATTCAGGTTTAATTATTTTCCAAATGTTTGGTGAGATGTCTTTACCATCCAACAAACCAAACATTAATGAAGGGTATGAGTATTCTTTAGCTAAACTTGCAAAGACTCCTCTACTACCACCATACTCTTCAACTTTGATTTGAATGTATCTGAAGAATGTTTTGTAGTCAGTATCAATTAAATTGAATTGAAATCTAAGTTTCTCTTCATACTCCTTGATTTTATTGTAAAATTCATCTGGCACATCCTTAAGAAGTTCATTCATACTTCCACCATTAGATAAAACCTCCCACACCGCAGTGGTTGATAGGTTGGTCATAATCTTGTGAAGCCTAACATACTCTTCAAACTTAATTTTCATCCTGAAGTTACCCGGTTGGAATCTGAGAACAAAACCTTCTTTGTTGGTCTCGTTCTTTTCTTTCAAAGATTTGTATAGTTCATCAGAGAAGCTGAAGTGTTGTTCAGTTTTTACCACATCATCTTCTTCAACACCGTTAGCATGTAGAACCATTTTTGCGGTAGTCCAATGTAATTCAGTGTCGTCAGTGGGATTCCATTTCCAACTTTCGTTCAAAACTACAGACAAAAAAGTTACCATTTCCTCACCGTAGTCAACAACAATACGATTTTCAGGGTAGATGATTTCTACCAAGTAAGCATATTCCTTTGACCATGAACCCAAGAAATACTTAGATTTAACAATCTCAAGACCTTTTATGGCTTGTTCCGAGACAAATGAACCACGAGTTGCCATAATCCATTGGTCCTCGTAGTTGAACAAAATACCCAAAGACCCATCCATCTTTTCTTGGATGTAAACATAATCGCCCTTGGAAGGAATTACATCCTTACCAACAACCTCTTCGTAGTTGAAAAACTTTTTAAATGGACGAACCAAGATTGTACCGGTTGTATCGTCAGTAACCAAACCTCTACATTGTAATGTTATATCATCCCACAAACTTTCATACTGAACTTTTTCAGTATAATTCCAAATAGTTAAGGGCAAAATCGGATGAACCTGTTTATACAACAGACCTTGTTCGTAATATTTGTTTAGTATGTCTAACGAAAGTTTCATGAAACAAAGTTACTAATTATTTCTCAATCTGCATCAATGTATTTTGGATTGGTAGTCGATAAACCGGTACACGATTACCATTGATAGAGTTTTCTTGCATGATTTCGTAGAATCCTTCAGTACGAACTTGAACAGTGGGTACTTCGGTGAAAACCTGAATAATAGTTGGATTAGTCATATTTTGAGACCCGTCATAAATCCTAGCGGTCTTAGTTGTTGTGTTAAAGTTGAGTATAATCATTATTAGTAAATTTAAAAAGTATCTTCCAAGAAAATTGCGTTTTGTGGTGACGCATATAAACCAAGAATATTGTAGTCGTAGAATTCAATTGCATCCTCTTCAGTCATATTATCACGGCTCATTAGTATTTCGTATATTTTTGATTTGGAATATACAATTCGATATCCATTACCGAATTCCTCCGCAATACCAACTATAGCATTATCAAGACCATCCAATAATATGGCTCCCTCTGCACGTTCTTTGATTTCTTCAATATCCATAGGACAAAGATAGTAAAATTGAATTATAAAACAAATGTGAGTATCAAAGTATTTATTAATAAAGTAATCATATATGGCACATTTTGCAGTTTGGAGTCCTTCGGAAAACGAAAGAGAGAATATTTTAACACAACACAAAGAGTTGTATAATGGGTATCAAACCTTGAACCCCGCCGCTATGGATAAAATACAACCTCTCTATACCCAAGACTTTGCTAATGACAAAAGTGGTCTTACGGTCAATAATAGAGGAGAGGTTATGAAATACACTAACATGGGTATTAATGAATCTGTTAGTAAAGAAATGTGTGAACAATGTGGTGGTGGTATGAAAGAAAATGTTTGTGAACAATGTGGTAGTGTTAACGAACAAATGTATGGTCAAGACTTAGACACTGTTAAAGACATTGACCCAAAAGCTCATGTTGATTACATTGAAGAAGAAGGTGAGACTGATGAGCAATATGATTCTGTAGAGTCGGCTTATCAATTCCAATCTCACGGTCCTGAAGATGTTTATGGTACTTTACACGATTATGACCAAGAACACCCACATCACGACATTGATTCGATGGAGGATGTTGAAAGATACGACCCAAGTGATGATTTAGCAAATATGTTTGACGTATCAGATGGTTTTGCATTTAGAGATGAACCATCAGACACTTTCCAACACGATGCTGGTGATATTAATAGAATGGGTGATGAAGGTTTAGGACAAGACACCGAAAATGATATGGACTTAGGAAAATCAGAACCAAGTTATGATTTTTACTCAGATGGTTCAGAAGGTGGTGAGTCTTTCCCTAATACAGATGAGATGGAAGAATCTGAGGATTGGGAAGAATTGACTGAAGCAAAATCTGAAAGAAAACAAATTTTGGAGATGATTCAGAGAATGAAGAATTTTATGTAATCTCTGAAGGGATAGAATTTTTAAAATCAATATATTTCAAAGCCGAGGTCTTATCCTCGGTTTTGTTTTTTATAACAAGTGTGTCATCATCAAGAACAAAATGATTTTGTAGTAAAAACAACAATTCATTTTTGATGTAATCCATCTTGGTTCCTAAAACATAGTTTTTTGGACAATCATGTTTATAAAATTTTGAATCAATCCAAACACCTTCCTCTTCAATTATAACATCAAAATTCTTTGGTGGTCGTGGTTCAAAATTAATATTGAAATGTCCCCCAAGTTTACAATGAATGTCTTTCAACACCAAAGGTTTATTTATTGGGTCAACCGATATCATGTTTATTTTAAAATTCAACAATTCCTGAATTGTGAGATTTAACCCATAAAACACATTTAAGAAATCAGACAATTCATTTAAGTTTTGGAATCCAATCAAACTATAACCCAATAACTTGTTTCGGATTATATTGTAAGGTTGAGTATAATAAAAACTTATCTCGTCAAATAATTTCTTATTCCGTAAAACACTGGAATATGAAAACACACACGAACCCATTATAATTCTGTTGAGTGATAGGTTATCGGACCAATTTAGTATTGTGTGATTATAAACTTCAAAATCACCATATGTTTTTACTTCGTGGATTAGTTCTTTGGGAATAATCTCATTCACCTTTGATAACCAAAACATGTCATCAAAATTCAAATTAGGAATTGATTTAATCAAATCTTTAACATAATTTGATTTTAGAACCTCATCGTATGAAATACCTAAAGTTTTTATATCAATTATAATAAATTCATCAACAACTCCCTCGTAGTACGACATCCTCTTTTCCAAAAGTTCGGGTTCATTGTTGTATAAAATTAAATTGATTAAATTATTTTTTTTCATATCTTTACTTAAAGATAAACAAATTATAATTATTTTAAACTAATGTCAGCTAATCACTTTTTCATTTCTAAAGAAAGAAATAATGTAGACCACTACAATTATTACTATTTTGACAACGCATTCACTGATGATGAATTAACGAAAATTCACAATCTTGCAATGTCTTACCCTAAAATGAATGCAACCACCGTTGGAGAAGACGGTGTAAACGTTTCTGAGTACCGAAAAAGTACTGTCACTTGGCTTCCTGATGAACAAAGAAGTCTTTGGTTGTACGATAAAATTAGTGAGTTAGCACACACGGCAAACACCAATATGTGGAACTACGAAATTTGGGGTTATAACGACCAACTCCAATACACCGTTTATGAAGGTGATGGTGGCCACTATGACTGGCACGCTGATTTGGGTCCAACAATCTCAAACAGAAAATTATCGTGTGTAATCCAATTGTCAGACCCTAAGGATTATGAGGGTGGTGACTTACAATTAAACAACGGTTCAGGTGTAATTACAATTGAAAAGAAAAAAGGTAGAATCATATTCTTCTCATCATTTGTTTTACACAGAGTTACACCAGTAACAGAAGGTACTCGTATTTCATTGGTAACATGGTTGTCAGGGAAAAATTTGAGATAACACCTGTTAGTGAGTTTTACAACATTGCAAAAGACGGAGGGGTATTTTTTTGGAATTTCATCATTGATAACCAACAAAAAACCCCAGTATCTTTAGACCCACTAATAATTGAAGAACCAAAGTCTTCAAGAGGACATCAACTGAGGTCCTTGGTTATTGACTATGACATCAGGATATATGAATCCTACACCAAAGATTCTATTGATTTTTTAATGGGGTTTGGATTTAACTCTGAAAATATTTGGTACAAGAAAAAAAGGAGGTTTAAACCCCTTTTCCTTGCATTTAACGGTTTGAAATACGTTAGGGGAATCCCAAGTAATGAAGTTACTTGTTATTGTTTAAATGGTGTTGTGGAGACGATTATATTAACCGACCCCACACTATTACCATTAGATTAAAACTCTGTATTAAAAAAGAATACTTGGAACAATCTTCCGTTCTCAAGATTATTACCAAAATAGTCCAAAGACATGTGGTAGTTATCTGCACGATACATAATTAATCTATTGTATACGTTTCCAAATTTATCAACTATTTCCCATTTTGTCATGTCTTGGAAATCATCACCAGGGGGTTGAGTCTTTTGGTATTCAGGATTACTATTTCTATAGTCCCAATTTGTCAAACCCGTTGCTTTGTGTTTGAAAATACCTGTACCAGCACTTAGTGGTGCATCAGGGGTTAAATAAAGAACCGCAGCCCAATCAGTTGTCGAATCGGCATGAATCCAAGAACGGTCACGAGATACGGTGTATTGGAAAGACCCTGTATATTCCCCACCCCAGTTTGTGACAGTACCAGCGTAAGGATACAAAATTTCCTGTAATCTTTTTTTCATCGAATCATTCAAATATGACTCGGTTCTTTGTCCTGGATAGTTACCACGAACTTTAAATTCTTGTTTTAATGCGAAATTTCTAACCTTATCGGGGTCAGAATAAAAATCATCAATAACCAATGCGTTAACTCTCATATGTATTTTTTTTATAAAAATATTCAAAATAAAAATATAAGAAAGTGAACTTATGTGGATTTTGAAATATTTGTTGATAAAGTTTAAATATGGAAGTAATTGAAATAGTTGAATATAATGTAAATCCAAAAACAAACATTTTGGAAGTTACATTCAGATTGATGGACGATTCTGAGGATATGGTCAGGGAAGATAAAATGGATTACTCCATTGCTGAGGAGTATGGGTATAATTTAGAAGATGAGACATTTGATTTCTTTGAGATGGGTTTTGATGAGGATGATGAAGACTTGTTGTTTGAGGAAGACTCTGAAGTTGGTGACACTTTAATTGATGAAGACCAATTAATATCCTTTTTGAATGAATATTACACCGTAAATCCAAATAGATTACCAAAGGCCGAGATTTACTAAGGAAAAGGTATTTATTAATATGGATTTAAACGTTGATAATATTATCAATCTCTTAAAAAAATTATCCTACTCAAATAAAATGGAATTTGCTGAGCAGGATGCTTCTGCGGATACGTCAAGTTCAGATACAACATCTGGTACTGTTAAAAAGTGGGAGAGTGGAAGAACTATGGGTAAAACATACGGTGGACCTGGTTATAAATGGGAGAGTGGTAGAACTTTTGGAAAGACCTATATGAACGACCCAAAACATAAATGGTACAGTGGTGTACAAAGAGGTAAAGCAAATCCCGCAGCAGAGTCGTGAATATGTTAATTTCAAATAATGCGAGATATTACATGTATGGTAACAAAATCTATGATGCGTTGCTTGATGAAACATTTCATAAAGACGAAATATCTTTAGAATATTGGATTAACCTACTAAGAGAAAATACAATTGCTTCTTACACTCACGGTATAAAATCTATTGATGAATTACGTAAGTTTTTAAGAGAGTGTGTTTATAGTTTATCAACACTATTGGAATCAAAAGAATCCACAAAATTCATGTTGGAGTATGAAAAAAGATTTTCAAACAATCTTTTGAATGAGGATGTTGAGGATTTTACAAACATACTTACCGAATCGTGGGATTTTATTGGGATTACATTATTTGAACAAGAATCTACTTGGGAAAAAATTAAGTCAGGTGTTTCAAACGTATATTCAAAAGTAAAATCGGGAATATCACAAGCTTGGAATTATATCAAAGAGAAGGGAGCTCCATGGTTCTTTGAAAACATGAGAAAAGCCCTTTATAGTTGGGGTGGTGTTGCGGTACAAGCATTTTTGGCTCACCCATCCATTCAAGTTGCCACAGGTGGAATTACCACAGGTTTGATTATAACTATTTGGGGTGCCATGTTAGCATATGATACATTAGAAGCTTTGGAAGGTAGACCAAATTGGATTAATTTGATAATTGATATTGTAAGTCTATTAACATTAGGTGTTGGTGGTAAGGCAGTTCAAGGTGCCGCAGCATCAATCCCAAAATCAAGTTCAGGTTCATTATCGAAAGTTCTTACTTATTTAAAAAACACCTCAATCGGAAAATGGTTGGTAGGTATTTTAGGTAAAGCATCTTCATCATTATCTAATGTTTTGTCTTTAGTTGGTAAAGGTATTACTTGGGTTGGTGAAAAATTAGGGATTTCTAGTTTGAAAAGTGCTTCATCGAGAATTAATGGTTTTATTGAAAAAACGTTTTCACAATTATCAAATTTTGCTGTTAAAGCTTCAAAACCTGTTGGAGCGGCTGTTGTTGGTGGTGGTGTTGCTTATGGTTTTGAAAAAGCGTTGGGAGGTGAGGGTAAAATGACAGGTGGTGCTTTTAAAGATGATAAATTATCGGCCTCACAAGAAACTACCTTATCACAAGCGTTTAAAAAGATAGAAAGTAGTGCTATTGCAGGTGAAGATTATCCTGAGAACTAATATCCTTTAAGATATATTTATAAAGAAATACTAAGATGAATCAAAATTTTACCAATAGAGTCAGACTTTTAATGGAGTACGATACTTCAACTACAGAAAGTGAAAATAATGATAGAATATTCAAAAAAAATGTTTTGAATGAACAAGGAGGTATTGTGGCATCTTCATTAAAGTCGGGATTTGCCGGAACTTTTGATGATATTTTAAGAAACGTAAAGGGTGGTTTAAAAAACACTAAGGGTGTTGCAATTAAAAACATTGATGATTTAACAAAGAATATTGAAAAAGGTCTTGTGAGTCCTGCTATGATGGGTCAGGTCAGAAGAAGTTTATTGAAAACCGGAAGAATCACAACGCAATTCCGAGACGAATTAATTGATGATTTATTATCAGTTCCTGGAGTTCTACAGAAAGGTGGAAAAACTCAGTCCCAACTAAAGCTCAGTTACAAGAATTTAGGGTATTCGGATGATGTTGCGGATGCGATAGCTAAAAGGGTGATTCAATTAAGAAAAACTAAAGGTATTGTTTCACCAAAACCAATTACATCTACAACTAATGTAACCGTTTCTCAAAAAGTAAAAAAAGTTGCTGAAGATTTTTTCAAAAGAGGTGAAAAATGGACAACATTCAAAAGATATGCTTTAAGAATCGGTATTCCATTGGCAATAGCCGCTGTAATTTGGGCACTTGTTTCGGGAGAAGAAGTGTCAGACCCTGATGTTGATAATACAGGAGGTGGTGGTAGTGGTAGTGGCTACAGAGATTGTAATTCAGTTGAATTTTTAAGTCAGGGATGTAAGTCTAATAAAATTAAAGATTTACAAACTTGTATTGGATTAACAGGTAGAGATATTGATGGTATTTGGGGTCCAAAAACACAAGCTAGAATGGTTGAATTAGGATTGGCTACAGGTATTTTAGTTTCGGATATTGAAGGTATTTGTAATGCTTATAACCAAGTTAAGACTGGTTCAAAGGCCGATTTAGAAGCATCAAGAGAAAAATTACAAAATAGACAACAAAATAGAACTTTTTCAGGTGAAGAACCATACGCAGATTATGATACGGCGTCTACACCATCAACTCAATCTTCAGGAGCAAGTTCAACTGAAGGGCCAACAGCAGAATATTAATAAAAAATGAAAAAAATAATAATTTCCCAAGAAGAAAAAACCCGAATTTTAGAGAGCCATAACTCATTCAGAGAAGATTTGATGGGTCATTTATTCGATAAAAATTTGATTAAAGAACAACAATCATTAACAGCACCTGAGGCAAATCCTCAAGGTTATACAGAACCTTCAAAAGTTTTGAGAGATGCTCAAACTAAGTGTACTCAGGGTTCACCTTTGACTAAAGGAACTATCACAAGAGTTACAGGAGCTGGTGATGCTATTAAATACAAACATGATGGGGATGACCCAAAGGTTGGTGCATCTGCAGGTGATACAACTTACTATTTTGGTAATTTTACTTATCAAACAGTTGCTCCTAACAATCAGATTAAGACAACTGGAAAATGGATGTGTAAAGCATTGAATGTTGATTCAGGTCAGTGTGATTCTATGAAAAAAGAGAAACAGTCTCAAAATTTCATGACCATTGAAGAATTGAATGCTGCTGGTGGTACATCATTGGCAAACAATCCTGCAATGGTTGAAATAATCACAGTTTGTAATGAAAAATTATATCGTGTAAATCAAAAATATAGAAACCAATATCAAGCTTTAACAAAAGACCAAAAAGCTTATTTAGATGAACTTTATGGTATTGGTGGTGATAATCAACCAAAAATAGACCCTGTAACAAATGCAGAAGTTCCTACTAAATGGGTTTTAGCTAAAAATGCTAACCAAGCACAAATCAATCAAATTGGATTTAAAGAAATTGTTATTAGTCCCTCATCAACCAATCCATTTGATTACCCAGTAACAATTTATCTTAAAGTTGAAGGAGAACAGAAAGTTAAGGGTAGTGAATTACAAGCAGCTAAAGACAGAATGAGGTCTGAAACTGATAGCAGACAATATTGTAATAACGCGATTGAGGTATTCTATACAGCATTTGTTATGCAAGGAACATCAAATCTATCACCATCAGAATTTAACAAGTTCAAATCTGATGTTGAGGGTTGTGCTAAGAGAGCAATTCTTCTTAAAGATGTTAATTTAGACAGAAAAGCAAGAGCTCAACTTACATCATTGATGGGACAGGCAAGTCCTAACTACATTACAGTTGATAGAAATTCAGCATTTTTAATTAGAGTGAATCCACCAAGAACACCAAGAACTTAATTATGTCCAACATACGTAAACATATTACACAAATACAAGAAGAGAAAGAAATCAAACAAGTCTCAAGAGTTATTGTTGAATCAAGAATTAAGGAACTTATTGGAGGTCCTGATTTTTTTGAAAGATACAATAAACTTTCCGAAGACAAGAAAGTTGTGGTTTCTTATCAACTTTTTTGTGAACTAAATGAACTCAATTCTTATGGGTTAATTGAAGAGCAAGATTTATGGTCGGCATTCAAAGGTTTGTTTGGTGGTTTCGGTGGAATATTTTCAAGTGGTCTTGAGACCTTGGCAGAGCCTGTAGTTAGAAAGGCATTATCATACATAGGTTTTGATGAAAACTGGTATTGGACAAGTGTTATTGTGTCCTACTTAACCACAAGACCATCGGAACTTATTAGTTCGTTTAGAAGTTGTGAGGCATTTTCTAAATTATTGTCGGAAGCAATAATTGAAGCGTTTGTCATGGAACTCCAACAAAGTAGTAAAGTCACAAACAACATGGTTGTTGATTTTCTAAGAAACTCTGTTGGAAATTCGGCAAAACAATTTACTGACCCATTGAGTAAAGAATTAAGTAAAACAGTATGTAACTTCTTCTCCTCATTGGTTAAAAACATTGGAGGCTTGCAGACAAAACTTGCGTCCTAACGGAATCTTCCGAGGAGACTCGTGTTGATATAAACACAAACAGAAAGGGGTGTTCTAATTGTATCTCGGAAAGAGGGGTTTTTTAACCCCTCTTTTTCGTTTTAACAACCTCGTCAATAATACCGTATTCCACAGCCTCCTCGGCAGATAACCAAAAGTCACGAGTAGAGTCTAACTCAACTTGTTCTGCGGTTTTTCCACAGTAAGAACCCAAGAGTTCAAACAAGATTTTGTTGACCTTTTCCCATTCTTGAAAATTAATACGAGCGTCTTGGATGTTACCACCAGCACCCCCTGAGGTTTGGTGTAACATTGTTTTAGAGAAACGTAATGATGAACGTTTACCTTTGGTACCTGCGCCTAACAAAACAGAACCCATAGACGCTGCCATTCCTGTGTTTACAGTTCGGATATCACATTTGATATAATCCATAACGTCAACAATAGAAAGACCTGACTTTACACTACCACCAGGACTATCGATGTGCATTGTGATGTCTGTAGAATCAACAGAGTCTAAAAACATCAACTGTGCTTGAACTATGGTGGACATATTATCATCAACTCCACCGGCAACCCAAAGAATTCGGTCTCTCATCAATCGTGAGAAGATATCAATCTGAGTTGCTCGTAACTCCCTTTCTTCCAAAACATAAGGAGTTAATGATGATTCAATCTGTGATTGATAGTTGTGAAGGTTGTGAGAACCTTTACCTAAGTGATTTACCCAATACTTTTCAAATTCTTTACCGTAGTCCATTTTTAACATTTTTAGTTTACAGTACAAATATACTATAAACCAAGTATGTCATCAACTATTTGGGAAGAATTTAATTCGTTCCAAGAACGAGGATGTTCATATGACCAAATAGATTTCCAATTACCGAAGTTAATTACTCCTTGAAATCTATCGTCAACAGTTTTCCAATCTGTAGATGATTTAGGTAATCTACCTATTTTATATGTTTTGTATGGTTCAACACCATTAATATTAAAAAAGTTAGGCGTTAGTTTGTTTAGGTTATCAAACTTACTTTTAATAATTGGTTTACAACCCCTTGTTTTAGAATACTGTAAAACTTTAGACATCCAAAATTTGGCTTCGTCTTCATCATTAGTTGTAATTTCAAAATCAACTAATTTACCCCTATCATTATATCTATGAGACCATATTAAAGACAAACCAATATCACTGTCGTATCTGTAAACTAATATTTCAAAATCCATGTAAAACTTAATATCAACTTGAAACATCTTTTTTTGACCATAGATGTTCTTACTTGTGATGTGATATCCTTGAATGAGTTTACTAATTTGAGATTTTTTTGGGTACTCCCTTAACTCTACATAATATAAATTATCAGGGCCATCAATATTAACCTTAATACCATCATTAAAATTATAGTAAATTTTTATATTATCTATTTTGGTATACATAATTTCCTATAACTAATTTATCAACCACTTTATTTTTTAAATGATTAAATGCGTGTAAGGGGTTTTCTATTATTGGTTCTCCGTGAGTATTAAATGATGTATTTAATATCGCGGGAATTGACGATAATTCAAAATATCGTTTCATCAACCGATATATTTTTGGGTTGTTCTCACTTGTGATTACCTGTGGTCGTGCGGTCTTATCTGATTTCTGAACCACCGCAGGAATTTTATCTATCCACTCAGTTTTTGTTGAATAACATATTGTCATAAACTGAGCAGAATATTTTGATTTGTTGGTCGTAAATAAATCTTCAAAATGTTCATCCAAGACCATCGGTGCGAATGGCATTGTGTCATACCTATTTAATCTACGATTAAGAACTTTATGGGTCTCTAATTGAGTTGGTCTAACCAATAAACTTCTGTTACCTAATGCTCTTGGTCCAAACTCCATACCCCCATCAAACCATCCGATAATTTTTCCTGAATGAATATCTTTGGCAATTTCATCATAATCTAATCCCGTTCTAATAAAATCAAATTCTTTTGAGAACTCATAAATGGACTCTTCATCATAACTTGGTCCAAATGAAAAATTTGTCAATTTCAAAGGTTTTTTCAATTCACCCAATTGATTTGATTTCCAAAGAGCGGCACCTAAAGACAATCCTTCATCACCCATTGGTGGGTATACAAACAATTCATCTAACCAATCCAATTCATTTAACTTTTGGTTTAGTTTGACATTTGCAAACAATCCACCAGCAAGGGCAATTTTAGTATACTCAGGAAATTTTTTATGAATGTCGTTGAAGAATTCAATCATTAAATCTTCGGTTAATTTTTGAAGATTATATGAAATAATTTCTCTTTGTTTTGGTGTTTTCATCAGACCATCATCATACATTGAATCTATGAGGAACTTAGTTTTTTCTGCGGTTGCTGAGGGTAAAAAATTAAAATTCTCATACTTTATAACACTTGATAGTAGATTATAAATCTTTTCATCGTAGTGTCCTTCAGGAGCCATACCCATGAGTTTACCTTCATCTTTACACATTTTCCATTTACCTTGCATATATTGGTCATAACCCATAATACCTGATGTAACAAATGCCCAAATGTGTGGTAAACTTCCTGATGTTGATTGTTCAAGATTAAACACCTCTAACATTTTACCATCTTCGCATAGAAAAATCTTCATTAGGTGTTCATGACCACCACCATCATACGCCAAAGTCAAAACCTTACCATCCATTCCCGAAGTGAAATAAGCACCGGCACAGTGTGCTGTATGGTGAGAGATTATTTCATAAGGTTTACCCTTAGAAATGAGAGTTGTGTAAGGTTTATGACTTGGAAAAACATCAACACGGTAATCAGAATCTTCAAATTTTAAACCGGTGACTTCTTCAATCTTTGTGTGTGACTTTTCAGGTAAACAGTCGTGATTATCACCCGCTTTTAATCGGGTCATTCTTTCCTCTTCAAGACAGTTTATTATTTCACCATCTTTAACTAAAGAGATTGATTGACTATGGTAACCTGTGTAGATTCCGTAGATTGTGCTCATACTATCTGTTTTGAACTATAACGTAATTTCCTATAACAAGATAATTTAAATAACAGTTGTGAAGAGCTCTAATAGCGTCATGTGGAGTTTCAACAATAGGTTCTCTCGGTCCATTAAAACTTGTATTCAACAATACGGGTACCCCTGTTTTGTCATAGAATGAAGAAATTATTTGATGAAATCTTGGATTATTTTCCTTTGTTACTGATTGATATCTTGCTGATTTATCAATGTGAGTAACTGCGGGAATTCTATCCCACCATTCAGGTTTAACTTGACTGGTAACCAACATATGTGGTGAGTAGGTATCTAACTCAAAAATTTCACTTTGATGTTCAAACAATACTGCGGGTGCAAAAGGACGATACCATTCTCTGAATTTAATATCATGATTGATGTGGTCTTTCATCCAATGTGGTATTGGAGATGCAATAATTGACCTATTACCAAGAGCTCTTGGACCAATTTCAGAACCACCTTGATACCAACCAATGACCCTATTGTTAATTAATTTATCTGAGATAAATTCAACTAAATCATCAAAATTTGGAAAATAAGTCGCTTCACAGTTTGGGAAATCTTCTAATGCTTTTAGGAAGTTTTCTTCAGAATATGTTTTACCTAAATAAGGGGAAATCATTTTCGTATTTTCAATGTCCGCAACTTGTTGGTATGCGTACCATGCACAACCTAATGGAATTCCACTATCATCTGATGCTGGTAAAAAGAAACAACCATCATAAAGACCCGATTTTAAGATTTGTTCATTTGAATTACAATTCAAGAAAGAACCACCTGCAGTACAAACATTGTTTGAATTTGTTAATTTTTTAGCCAATTCGGCTAACATAACAGAAATTCTCTCTTGTTCTCTCTGATAAATTCCTGCAACACAAGCTCTTGAGAAGAAGTCGGACCTCCAAGTCACGTTCGGGTATATTGTATTATTTGGGATACAAATATCGGTTTGAGTTGAATCAGTCCAATGGGCAAATTTTGGTGCCTCATCTACAATATCTTGATTGGCATATGATGCTAGTCCCATTAATTTACCTGCGGGCCAAGTTTGGGTTCTTGGTTCATAAACAAGTTGAACTGAACCTTCAGAATACATGGTACCAAGCGAAGTACATTCATTTGTGTTAATATCGGGAGGAGATATAATCCATTTTTTATAGACTTCAGTGTAACCTGACTTGGTTAAATGGTAAAGTGAAATACCTTCAGTCAAATCTTGTTGTCCACTTAAAACTTTTTCGTATTCTTCAGGATACCAATTTTTTGTTTGATTATCTGAATTCAAAATACTTCCTGATGCGTCCGCAACTATGATTGCAGATTCCTCCATTCCTGATGAAAAGAATGCAGAATAAGCATGTGCTAAGTGGTGTGGAATATGAATCAACTTCTTTCTTGGTAGATTCCAAAACTTTTGAAGTTGTTCATAAGTTGTGTCAGTAACTTCAGTTGTACTGTAAACAATCAAATCAACATCATCAAGCGTGTATTTGTATTCATTCAAACAATATAAAATTGAATCCAAAGGGATTATACCACCTTGATACGCACCGTCATTTTTTACTCGAGATAATCTTTCTTGAGTAATTGCAATTAGAACCTCACCATCTTTGATAAGCGCAGCTCCTTTGTCGTGACCAACAGAAAAACCTAATACTATCATTCTTGAGTTTCTTGGGTTTCTTGAGTTTCTTCTTCGGGTTCGTTAATGTTAACAGAAGTACCAGCTTCTAAATCACCGTCATACTTTTGAATATGAACAGCGTTGTTAAATTTAAATACAACAACTTTATCGGTTTCTTCAGGGAGAACAATTCCCATTTCAGGTAAAATATCAACGATAATACCTTGACCATCATCCAACATAAGAGAGATTGCCTGTGAGAACACAATAGATGCGTTTAATAAGTCGTTTTGAGTTAGTTCATTATTTTGTGATTCCATAATATTTTTTTTAAAAAAGTAAGTTTTTTAGTTAGAAAGAAAAGATTGATTAACGCTATCCCATAAATTATTTAGCCCATCGTAGTCGTTAATAAATGTTGGTTGAATTGGTTTAACTCTTAGTATCATACGAGACTCTTCGGGTGTTTTATTACCCTTCTTCAAATTACATTTTGAACAACAAGTCACCAAGTTAGTCCAAGTGTTACGACCCCCTCTTGAACGAGGTTGAATGTGGTCAATCGTTAAATCACGAGTAGAACCACAATATCCGCATTGGTGTCCATCTCTTTTGAAGATTCTATGACGGTTAACACTAATACCGGAACTACGGTAATTGATATAACGAAGCAAACGGATAATAAGTGGGCGTACGTATGTCTTATACGTTGTAACGATAGGATTCTCATCTTGTTTGATGACTTCCGCTTTTCCTTTATCCACCAATACAAATCCTCTTTGAAGAGATGTAACGTTCAAAGGGGTGTAATCATAGTTTAATACCAACACTTGTTGCATAACACAAATATAATTCTTATAATAACAATAAAAAAGGGGTCAAATGACCCCTTAACACTTTTTTCCGTTTATTTTACGCGTTCTTGGGTCCGAAATACAAAACACTCGTCTGACACAGACTTATTTGTTGTAAGTGTGGCAAACGGGATTGATAATGTATTCCAATAACTGAACATACCCATAAATATCGTAAAAATTTGTTTGGAACCAAATGATTTTTATAGTATATTTGTATTCTTGTTAAATCAAGATTAACTTTTTATAAACAACAGATACATATTATTACTATGACTAACGAAGAACTTTCAGAATACTACGGTTTCAAGGCTCATGAGTATGGGTTTTTTGAACTTTGGAGAGATGTAACATGTGACTACATGAAGAAAAATCCGAAATCGGATAGGTCAGAGGTATATGGTAGATTTTTCATTCAGTTACTTGATGAAAAGAACCAATCTCCCTTAAAAAGGGTGGTTAGTATTTGATTTTCACACAATAATTTTTATCTTTGTATTAACAACGGGATGTGGCGAAGTTGGTATCGTACCTGGTTCGAGTCCAGTCATCCCGACTAATTTTTTATTATTATGGCATATATTATTTTAAAACACACAGAAGTTTCAGGACAAAAAAAAGTTATCATTGTTAACGACAGTGAGGGAGAACCAATTGAGTACAAAACTTTAGAACAAGCACAAAAAATTGCTGAACTTTTTCAAAACAATACAACTCACGGTAGTTTGTATGAAGTAAAAGAAATAAACGATGGCCCATCCAATAGAACATTCTAAATCTTCAGCCCACAAGTTTGGTGGTAAACCTGAAGACTATGACCACATACACCAATGGTTGGATGAAACCAAAGGATGGTTTGGTGATTCATTACATAGAATGTTTCGCCATCATTCTGAAGGTATTTTTGAGCTTGAAAATAAGTTCGGTAAGAGTTTTATAAACTCAGACGGTAAAACTGTTTATACCCGTTATGTTGGTGAACAACATGTAAAAGAAGACTGTAATGGGTACATCCCATCGGCCAAAGAATGGATAAATGGTCTAAATTTGGAAAAAAAACCAATTTGGATGGTTAAAACTCTGAAATTGAGTTTTACCGACTGATATTTATAAACATGATTACACCTGAAGAAAAAAAAGCATTTAAATACTTAAAAAAATATTCGTTGAGTCTTGGAATTGACGAGGTAGAATTCTCATTTGAATATGAGTACAATCCCGATACCGATGTTGATGTTGATTTTTTTACATCTACAAATGGTAGAAGTTATTATAGTGAAAACATAGAAGTACCTCAAGCAATTGCCGTTAAAATTTTAGAATTTTACAACCGAGAGCTCAAAGACAAAATTGAAGATGTGTGGAATAATTTTCCTGGTGATGATGAGTTTAGTCAGGGAGGCATGTATTTAAAGTTCAACTTTGGTATTTCAGAAGTATCTGCAACGTTATGGGCAGATTTTTATGGTGAAGGTGATGAAGAAGTTGAAGAATGGGAAGTTGATTTAGATATGAGACTTGCTGAGTGTATTGATGATTTAAAATCTATGGATGAAGAAATAACCGAAGCTACACTTGATTTTAGTGGTGGTGGTGATTCAGGGTATATTCAAGATGATATGACAACCAATTTATTAAGTACAGATAGTGCACCTGAAAGTTGTAAAGATTATATGTATGATAAGTTACCTGGTGGATGGGAAATCAACGAAGGGAGTCAAGGTAAGGGTGTATTTGATATTAATAAAGGTACCTTCACGTTGTATTACACTGAAAATATCGAAGGACAACACGTTACCACTTTTTTTGAAGAGAATTTCTAAATTATTTGGACTCTCAAAAATTTATCTTATATTTGTAGTGTAATGCCGACGTGGTGTAAAGGTATCCACGAGGGACTTAAAATTCCTTGGACAGTGATGTCCGTGCCGGTTCGAGTCCGGCCGTCGGTACAAAATTTTGCCGAAGTGGCGTAATGGTAGCCGCGTTAGTCTTAGAAACTAATGTCTTCAAGATGTGTGGGTTCGAGTCCCACCTTCGGTACAAAACTGTGTGGTAGCTCAGTAGGTAAGAGCAGGATTCTTATACAATCAAGGTCATGGGTTCAAATCCCATCCACACAACTTGATTAATGAAACCTATAACATAATTTTATTTGATTATGGTTTTGATTACCCTATAATTTAAACAATGGAACTACTCAACACTCATCCGATTAAAAAATCAGACTTAGGATTTCACGGAAATTTATTTGGAGGAAAGATGCTTGCGTGGATTGACTCGGCAGCTGCAGGTTACGCAATGCAACTCTGTGATACACCAAGAATGGTGACAGTATCAATTGATAAATGTTTTTTTGAAAGACCAGCAAAAGAAGGTTCATTAATTAAAATTTATGGTTTACCGCATAAAGTCGGGACAACATCAATAACAATGTATATGGAGTGCCGGGCTCACAATGTTTACACAGGAGAACAAAAAGTGATATTGAGAACAAACATAAAGTTTGTGAGAATTGATGAGGAAGGAAATGCAATTCCCATAAGTGATAGGGCAAAAAACCGTATCGCCAAGATAATTAATGGAGAGACAGATATAACTGACAAAATCATCTAATGAAAAACAAATCCACAATCTTCCTAATCCTATTTCTAATTCTTTTATTATTCTTGTGTTTGTATGACTTGAAAATGGTATCACAAAATAATGAACAGTTACAAAAGGAAAATATTGAATTGAAACAGGACATACATTCCTTGGAAACTAAACTGAGTGAATTGGAAAATTTCATTGATGAATCTTATTGGGAATGATTAAATTCACAAAATATTTCTACGCCAACATAATTGCCACGATGGGTGTCATCATCCTTTTGGCAACTAATGATTATCCGATATTATTTGGGTTCATAGGTGGTTGGTTTGTGGGTATTGCCCTTAAATTAGCCCGAGAATATGGTAATGAAGAAAAATAATTTGACAAAATAATAATTTTTTGTATATTTGTGATATAATTATAAAGGAATGAAAACTAACGGACGTTATATTATCAATTTTGTGATGGAAGCCATTTGTAACAAATGGTTCCAACAGGATATTGCACGTTCGGGTGTTTTCAGTTAATCACAGAGATTAATAAAAAATAAAATACACACCCGAACTCACAAGGTTCGGGTTTTTTGTTTTATCTTTGTGGAGTTCTTGTTTTAGTGAGGGTTCGAGTCCTTCAAGAACTACAATGATGGATAAATCATATATTAAGTTAAAAAAAGGGTGTTAATGTATGAAAAAAACATCATTACACATGGATATGGTGTAACGGTAGCATAAGTGACTCCAAATCTCTTGGTCAAGGTTCGAATCCTTGTATCCGTGCAAAATAAATTTGTGTATTTGAAAAACCTGTATTATCTTTGAAGTATGAAACAGAAAGAAAAATTGTTCAGGAATACACAAGGTGAATACCTGTACTTGTTTAATTGGACTTGTGGTGGATTCAACGATGTATGGGCTCCTTCAAAAAAAGAAGCGTACCGCAGAGTTGTAAATGAGCGTAAAGAGTGGGAATTAAAGAACCCAACCTACAAAACACTACGTCCTGACTATAAGTCAATGCGTCGTTGTACTTACACACAATACCAACAACAAAACAGTTTGGGTTGGAGTATGTGTATGTAAAATAATGGGGGTATCGCATAGTGGCAATTGCGGCTGACTGTAAATCAGCTCCTTAAATGGTTCGGAGGTTCGAGTCCTTCTACCCCCACCAAAAAACTTAAAACTTAAACAATTATGGGAACTAACTACTACAGGATTCCGAAGTCTAAGGAGATGACGGAACGATACCAAAAATTACACGACCGTGTTGCTCGTTTGGATTGGATTAATCCATCTTTGATTGAGTGTAATTTCAGCGACATTGAAGACCCTAAAGATTCTTGGTCTAAGTTGAATCCGTGGGATGAATTTACCTACGACATGAAGATTCACTTGGGTAAACGAAGTAGTGGATGGAAGTTTTTATGGAATTGGAATTCCAACAAGTTCTACAAGACCAAGGAAGAGTTGTTCAAGTTTATTCGTGATGGTAGGGTTGTGAATGAATACGGTGAGTTGATGGATACCGAAGAATTCATCAAAATGGGTTTAGAGTGGGGTCAAGAAGAAGGTTGGGACATTGAAAGTTACCACAAGGAAAATCCTGAACGTAACGTTTGGGGTGACCGTAGACACGAGGAGTATATTGATGGACTTCGGGTCTCTACATCAACTGACTTCTGTTAGAATGGCTTCGTAGCTCAGCGGTAGAGCATCTCTTTCATACGGAGACGGTCGGTGGTTCAAATCCACCCGAAGCTACAATACAGGTCAATTGAGTGGTGAATATGGCTCAAAAACACTTAAAAATGAGCCACAAATTAGATAAAATTGAACGATATATGAAAATAAATAGAAAAGACTTGGAATGGTTCCTCAAAAACATCCGTAGGAGGGCCGAGGGTCAGGAATTAACGGATGAGGTTTTGGTTGACAAACTCGCAAACTATATGGAGACCAATCCAAATTGTATTGATATCAATGGTGTCAGTAATCGTGGTAGGTTTCATTATTCAACTGTCGGGTATGGGGTCTTCTCATTGATGGGTGAAAAATACCGAATGGGTAGGATTGAAATATTTGACAGTGAAGACGAGTCAGGTTATGCTGTTGATGAGGGTATCTACACAATGCCATTCGTAGCTGCAAGTCAGTTCGAAGATTTCATGGAGTCTTTAGAAACCGATTTACCAATCAACATTGAGATTGGTTCTCATAAGTGGTGTGAATCTGAATGTGCTAAGTCACTTGGATTCAAAGATTCTGAAGAGATGGGTGACCCTGAAAAAGTGAAAGAATATCGTAGAAAGAAAAACGATGACTATGCACGTGAACAGGGTTACAAAGATTGGGATGATTTGATGGCAAATAGTAAATTTGCCGGTAAATCACCAAATCAAGTAAAAGATTGACAAAGTTCTGTCGCTCTACGGAGAGGAAACTCAGGACATCACAGCTTAAGGTGGGAGAGAAATCGTTAAAACCCCCGAGGTTGAACAATTTCTTAAAGATAGCTTTGGCAAAAATGTTGATGTGGTTATCTCCTGGCCTCATGGTTATAACATGGGTGTTATCATTAACAAGCAAAAGCCTATGGTTTAATTCTATCCCCTTTTTTTATTGGGGGGGGTATTTATCACTATATGAAATTTATTATCCTTGAGAGTCAGCTCACTAATTTATTTGTTCGTCGTAGAATGGGTGAATTTGAAAAACATCTTATCGATGCTGCCAGGTGGCTGGACCCTAAACGTCACGATGATTATGATGATTATTTTACAAGGGTTGTCTTTAGGGGTGTCAGCGATTTTTTGGCTGAACAAGAATATTATGATTACACCACCTTCGATAAAATTAGGGATGAAATCCTGCCATTTATGACAGAACTTGTGAAAAACAAATATGGTGATGAACTTCGGCAGTATTTCGATAAGGAGGTAAACAAATGATGGCGCTTACCGCTTCGCGGTTGGCCTCCCCCTACCCCCCTGCTTTTATCTGGCCGCGCTTGGCCGACCTTCGGTCGGATGATATGGCCCGCCGGACCCCTTCGGGGTTGCATTCCCTTATTTAATAACTTATAATGAGATGGCCTCTTAAAAAAATGGCGCGATATTTATTAAATTATGAACTTGCAAGAAAACATATTAAGGATTAAGGAGGTTATGGGAATTCTTATAGAAACAAGAGAAGGTCTTTTGAATTATTTGAAACGACAACTCCCAAATTTTCCTGATTATGTAATAAAAGATTGGGTCTATAAATTTAATAAAGAAGGGTCTGCCGAAGGTATTCAAGATTGGATTG
>Ga0247836_1000982_pt1 | contig 49179 bp, 29 predicted proteins | sample LaCruzMarch2015__4_FD_187116 | JGI IMG/M metagenome (GOLD analysis project Ga0247836, IMG submission 187116) | Freshwater microbial communities from meromictic Lake La Cruz, Castile-La Mancha, Spain - LaCruzMarch2015_14m | ecosystem: Environmental > Aquatic > Freshwater > Lake | place: Spain... | reverse complement strand
GCCTCAAAACGGGCCAAATCTTGACGGACCATTTCACTAACCCAAAATGGCCCCTTTAGAAGCGCCCAAAGGTGGCCCCTTTTAAAGCGCCCACTGACATAGTCATTGGGTCAGACCCTGTTTACTGTTTATAGATAGTTATTTATCCAGTAGACTTTTGGAATGGCTAGACCACTACGAATCGAATTTTCGAATGCAATCTTTCACGTGATGGCACAAGGGAATGGTCGTCAAGCGATTTTCCATATCGAGGATGATTACCAGCGAATGACCGATGGGCTCGCTAAAACGGTCTCCCGCACCGACTGGCAAGTTCTCGCCTATGTTTGGATGCCCAATCATATTCATCTCTTGGTCAGGACGCCCAAACCCAACTTGTCGCGGGGGATGCAGTACTTGCTAAGTGGCTACGCGAATTGGTATGCCAAACGTCATCAGCGGACAGGACACTTGTTCCAAGGAAGATTCAAAGCGGAGCTGGTCGAAGACGATAGCTATTTTTGGACGCTAAGCCGCTACCTGCACTTGAACCCGGTACGAGGTAAGCGACCACTGGTTGACCATCCCAACGCATGGGCTTGGTCTAGTTATCCTGGCTTCTGCAAGAAATCAGCTCGTGTCGACTGGATCGATTACGATAGTGTGTTTGCCGCATGGCAAGGCGAAATGGGCGGAAAAGATGCCGGACTGGCTTATCGACGTTTCGTAGAATCGGGCCTGGAGACGCCTCCACCGAACCCTTTGGCCAACGCTCTAGAAGGCTGGCTCTTGGGGAGCGAGAACTTTCTCAAGAAAGTCAAGAAACTGCGGAACAATCCAAAAAACATAGGCCAGACACCGAAGGTTCGCCGCCTGACGAGCCTTGATAGGAATCAAGTGATCGCTGCAGTGGCTGGGTATTTCAAGACCACTCCTGCGAGCTATCAGACAAAACGGTCCACTGCTCCAGGCCGCGATTTGGCCGCGTACCTTGCACATCGCCGAACGACTTCAACACTTCGGGAGCTTGCAACTGTGTTTGGTTTATCGCACCCCGATAGCGTTAGCAATCTGATTCGACGCGCAGAGAAAGCGATTTCTGAGTCCAAGTCACAAAAGAAGGACCTCGACAGGATCGATGAACTGCTTCGAAAACAGTAAACAGGGTCTGACCCCACGGATGACCATTTGAAGGGTTTACCGTCAACCAGTCTTATCAAGAAGTTCAATAAGGGAGTGCAAGCCGCTGCAGACGCCGCAGAGAAAGCTGCAAAAGCGGCTGCAAAGGCTGCGAAATTTGCTAAGGGCGCTCGAAAAGGTGGAAAGATTGTAAAAGCAATTCCAGGCGTTGGAACCGTAGCCGCAGTCTTGGGATGGGGCGTTGATGGCTATTGCAAAGGGCCAGTTTACGGAACAGTAAATTCCGGTGTTGATGCGATTCCATTCGTTGGAATGGGAAAGATCGTCATCGAACTAACGATTACCGGGGACTGGATTCCTGACGTCGAAGAGGTACAGCCAATGGAAGAAGAAGAGCCAGTTTATCCAGAACTTCAACAGTGGCCAGAAACTTTTGGAGGGCAATTTCCAGATGACTAGTCGGTTCGAGACTTTGAAAAACTTAGCGGATATTGTTTTCGATAGGGCGATGGACAAGACTGGTGGGATGATCCTGCTTGCTAAGCTTGATCCTGTGGAGAAAACTGTCGTTCTTGCATTCGACGTTTTGGGATTAGCAGGTGGTATGGGCCTGGAGGATATGCTTGATGACGAGATGGACGACGATCCGGGTTACGTACAGACAATTGAGGCATATCGCAAGATTGGTGAGAATGAGATGGCAGATATCCTTAACGAGGGATTGAAACTCAAGCAGCTAGTAAAGGCAGGCAAGAAGCATTCTCAATTGCGTGATTTCAAAAAGCTAGACACCGAGTTCTATGCTAGGGAGCAAGAATGCATCGTAAAGATCGGCGAGTTCGTGGAAGCGAATAGCAAGTGAATGATGCAAATCACTTCGCGTGCTGAAACCGCCGGACAGTGAACGTGACCGAAGTAGAACGGCCGCAATCCGGCGGAACCTCAGTGTTACGGGCCGAATTGTGGTCGGAGTTTTGGCTGAATTGTGACTGTAGAGATTTAGGGCGTTTTTCGAGCGGTTGGCCGAATTGTTGAAAATCCTGGAGTGACGGTTGAAGTGCGAATGGTGAATTTCGAAGTTCGAAACCATGGACTTGCCGAAATGTCTTCGGTCTTTTCGCACTTGAGTTGCTTCTGGCCGAATAGCGATCGTAGTCTTAGAAGAACTAGGTTCCGTTGCTAGATACTAAGCCTATTTAAAGCAATTGACATGGAGCTGCACCGCTTCCCGAAGCTTTCCGTTGGGTTCATCCCAATCGGAAGCAACAACTGGAAGCTACAAGCAAAGCCCCTGTTGCTATCTCATTCCCCTTTTAGGTTTTCGTCGGGCCTGTCCCGGTAGGAGCCAGCGTTTGTTCCTGTTGTAGCCTTCAGTTGTGCGCTCCGCCGAGATAAACTCGACGGAAGCGAGAGATGGCCAGTAGTGGGCATGGTAGCTGTCAGTTGTGCGCCCCGCCGAGATGAACTCGACGGAAGCGGAACTGTTTCCGGCCGAATGGTCGTCGTATTCTTTGCACTTGATTTGCTTCTGGCCGAATGGCCCTCGTAGCCCTGGCGTATAAAGAAAGTGCGACCGCTTTCGGTAAGCGATCGCACTCGGACCATTTATTGGCTGTCATTGGCCAGTTGATGTCAATCGGTATCCGAGTGCATCTCGCGATTCGAACGACCTAGATCGCGCAGCAGATACTGCTCCAGCCAGTTCTTGAGTATGTCTACGGCCGGTAAAAAGTCGTTGCCCAAAACATAGGTTCTGCGACTACAGTTTGACCCGTAACAATCGAATCGTCGTATCGATCCTGAAGGGATCACATAGGGCAGCCGGGGGTAAAACCAAAAAAGGACAGGCACAGCGATTGACGGGCGGGTTGAATTTGTGAGAAACAAAAAGGTCAGGTCTCATTTGCCGCTGTAGTCGAAAAAGAGACCTGACCCTTTTTCTGTTCCCCAGAACATGTTGCAATGGAGATGAACATCCGCCCATCGGGTTGGTTGAGATGCCTGGAAAAAATGTTCAATAAACGATCTGCTGGTATCTTTTTGCCCCACTATTTTTTTGCCCTCATTCAAGTCTGATCTTTGGACAGCTCGTTTGGGCAATGGTTATGTATCGCTGTTTCCCTGGGTTGCACTCCACCACAGATCGTGAGGCTCACCTTCCAACGGAACATGCAATTGGTCGATCTCTGTCCATAGACGTTGCGTAGTCTCAACAACTGGCTCTTCGTCGTAGTCATACCATAGTCGGTCGATGCCCATGAACGATTCTTCCTCTAGGATCATAGGGACCGGAACGGGCTGACGTTTCGGCTTTAGAACCACCGGTGGCGGCGGTTCCATGATGGGCATCGGGTCGTTCATGATCACAGCAGGCTCAACGATGGCAACCGGTTGTACGATTGGCGTGGGGATATAATCCTGGGCCGGTGGCTTCACGGGTTCGATGATTATTTCGGGTTTGCGAATAACGATTGGCTCGGGAATGTATGCAACTGGCATATCATGCGGCTGGTATATTTTCGCTTCGCCTGTTTGCCCTTGCATAGGCAGAACACGAACTTGCACATGAATGTTGTGAAAGATCTTCATGATGTGTTCATGGCACGTGAACATGACCACTTGATGCCCCAGTGCCGCGAAATCGCGAAGGACTTTCGCAGCATTGGTAGCACGGATCGAATCAAAATTGACCAAAACGTCGTCTAGCACCAACGGCAACGTGACGCCTCTTCGAGAATACGCGGCGGCGAGAGACAGTCGCAGTGCAATAAACACCGCTTCGCGTGTGCCACGGCTTAGAACTTCCAACGGCAGACTTTGGTTTTTATCGTTATCGATGCGAAGCGCGTTCTTGCCCAGGGGGGTCCATACTCGAACATACTTGCCGTCTGTCAGCTGCTTCAAGAAAGCGGATGCTTCACGTAGAGTTTCTGGCTGCCGTTCTGTTTCATAGACTTCACATACTTTTTCGAGCATGCAGGTGGTTGCTCCCAGCGTACGCCAGTGCTCTCCACATGCTACCATTTGCTTTTCGAGGCATGCGAGTTCTAGCTTGGCTTCTGACAACCGACGGTCTGCCGCCAGGCTCTTCATTTCTTGCGATGTTTCCCCTTGGCGTTGAAGCAACTGCGAAATACGTTCCTCTGCTTGCTGAACACGTTGTCCAAGAGTATCCCATCGTTTCTCCAATTCACCAGCGGGCGCGTTTTCCAAGAGTCTAGCAATGGAGTCGTAGGGAACGTGGCCGCCTATGATTCCGCTGACTCTAGAATCCAGATTCGCGATATCTTCTTGGAGTTTCAAGAATTGATGCTTGAGCGACAGTTGGTCTTCGAGTTGCTGTTGGTCTTCGACGCCAAGATCAGCCAAATGGGATTGCCGGGCCCGTACCAAGCGATCGAACAACTTCTGAAGCGATTTTTGTTTGCGTGCGAGTTCTTCGTCCTCCGTTCGCAATTGCTTACGCTGCGCGATGTACTGTTGATGTTGGGCCAGCGTGTTCGACAATTCCTGAAGCTTCATGATCGGGCCATCGGAAAGATCGTCCGAAACTTGCGACGCGGCCGAGGCGGCTCGAATGGCCATTTGTTCATCGCGGCTACGTTGATCTCGACCGTGTTCACGCTGTTCGCGACCTTCACGACGATCGCGTTGTTCGCGACGATCAGTACTCTTCCCAGCAACAGACTGCGAGCTATCGCGAGACTGTTCCACCCGTTCCATCTTATTGCTTCGCGAGGGATCGCGAGAGTCGTTATTGGCGTCATCGATTGCAATCTTTAATTGCAACGACAAGGCTTCGATACGTTGTAACGAGGTCGACATTTCCAGCTTGCGCGAATCGAGTTCATCTTGCTGAGTTTTGAGACGTCGACGCGTTTGCAACAACGACTCATACCCTTCCGCTAAGATCCGAATACTCTTGGGTGACAGCGAATCCGCCAGTCCAAGTTGTGCGAGCGTCTTTTTCCATTGATGGCGAGCCGACTTGAGACCAGCAGCAGCTTCCATGCCATGTTGCTTGGCTGTTTTATAGCGTTGTTGGGCGGCTTGGAGATTGTGGAAGACGGGCAAGAATGCCTCGCATTGAGCAACTTCATGTTCTGCTTCACGAATTCGTTGCTCCAACGATCCAGGATGCTCTGGCATCCCTTTTTGCAATTCGTCCCTTTCGGCTTCTGTCTTTCGCAACTGGATATTCAAAGCGTCTAATTGTGAATCGCAATCCTTCAGGTCGATTCGCGAGCCGTCTTCCAATCGCTTCCAATAGTAGTAGGTTCCAATCAAGATGGCCATTCCCAGCAGAAACCACAGGAGGCCAGCGGATTGTTGAGCTTGCTGGGCAGCAATTTCGGCAGCGGTCGAGACGGTTCGCCCCACGGTTTTTGCGGCACTCGAACCGGTGAGTTGCCAGCCAAAGAATCGTCCTAACCCTAAGAACAGCATGACCGAGCCCAACACGAACGGTGGAGCCAATCGGAAGACGTGGTCGATCGGCAGCACTTCTTCGCTTTCTAAGCCAACCGCATCGACTTCGATTTCTTTCTTGTGCTTCTGCAACTTATCAAGTCGATCCTCAAGATTTTGGCTCTTGCGAAGCGAAAGCAATAAGTCATTGTAATTTTTATGTGCTCTTTGCAAGTCATCTTCGTTTCGGACCGCCAAGAACTCATCGATTTCCGCTGCAAGCCGTTCTGCTTCTTTTTTGTCGTTCAGCCCCTGTTCTTTGGCTTGCTTGAGCCGAAGCTGATGGACGCGAACGTCGCGAGCAGGTCCTGCTAATTGACTGATGGCTTGCCGTGACAAATCGGGCATATTGGCAAGTCGTTTATCGCCAAGTAAAGCCGCTTGATCTTGTTCGCTCAAGCCAAGTCGCTTTGCGTCCTCGACCAGTTGCTCTTGAGTCTGAGCGTAGTCGGACTCCAAACGCTGAATTTGCTTTTGGAGTGATGAGATCCATGGGCCTTGCTCCCCTGCGGCCTCGATCTTACCTGCTAAGGACAGAATTCCTTTGCTGACGGGCATATCGCTGGCGCGGCGTCGGATCTGCTTTCGATCTTCTTTGACAGCCTGGATCTGACGTCGCTTTTCATCAATCTGGTCTTGAATCTCATTCAGTTTTGCGACTGCATTCTCAGGTAGGTCAACGCGTGCGTTCAGTGCCTTCAATCGGCCGCGAGCAAGATCGCGTTGTACCCAGGGATCGCGGACTTGCAGCGATGTTTCTACTGCTTTTGCCTCGAGTTCCCATTGGGCGACTCGTTGCTTCAGCTCTTCGATTTCTGTTTGTTGATTCTTGCGATGGGCTGCGAGTTCGCCCCAGCGGCGACCGCGAACCGTCAGTTGCTCGATTTCATCGCGAAGCTTTTCACGTTTGGCAAGCATCGTCGCCATCTGACCCGAATCTGCGGCGTCCGCAACGATTTGCCCGCGAGCTGCTTTGAGCTGGCGCATGACATCGACGAGCGAAACGCGATCCAAGCCGCTCGATAACTTATACAATTCGTCGGCTGCAGCCGTATCATCCAGTGTGCTTAATTCTTGTAGCTCACGAAGACCGATGGCGAAGACGTTGGTAAAAATCGATTCGTCGACACTGCCAAGGAGCGACGTTAATCGGTGCTGCCCTTGCGTGATTCCGTCCGAACTGGTGACCGTGAGTTGACCCACAACGCTAGGGTCGTTCAAGGTTGCACGCCGAGCGATCTCGTAGCCGCCGCCTGGCCCGCTGACTCGCATGGCCCCGCCCGGTTTGCCTGAGTACACGGGTGGCAAATAGCGTTGACGACGCTCCGCGGTGAAACCGTACAGCATCGTCCTCAGAAAGTTCATCAGGGTCGTTTTCCCTGCTTCGTTCGGTCCGTAAAAAACGGTCATCCCTTCGGCCATGGAATCGACCGAAAGACCAGACCAGACACCAAAACCATCTATCTGAATATCTCGTACCTTCATGCCTTGGTACCTCCAAATCTTCTTGTCGGAGCCAGTAAATCCACTTTGTGACCACGCAGCATGTCCACACCTAGCAAGGTTGCACGGTCGAGCATTTGCATGGAGGCGTTGGAGTCTTCGTTGGCCAGTAGTGCCTCCCAGGCAGGGGTGCCTGGCGTTTCGCTTTCGACGATCGGCTTCAGATTGATGTTCTTCCCAAGCGTCTTGCGATTCTCAGTGGCGGTTCTTAAAAAATCGCCCAAGATCGTGTCCTCTTCTTGCCACTTGGATGGAAAGGATTTGGGTGATAATACTTCGATGTCCGTGGACCATACGGAACAAGCCCCGTGCCCATATTCGCGGCGAAGCCAAGACAGTATCTCTTCGATCGCTGCTGGACCCACCTGGGACGAATTCTCCAAGTCCATCTCAATTCTCCACCGAACAATCAAGTGCCTAGCACCGTTCTCCGATTGAAGTCGCGATATCCGTTTGGTCATTAGCTGACGAATGTCTCGTCCAAGAGCGAGGTCTTCGGTATCAAGCGTTTGCGTGATGTATCGAAACGCATCTACATCTTGAGCTGTAATCTGAGCATCGTGATTGCCATCAACTTCCACCGTCCAATACCCATGGGCCCCATCTTCCGAAAAGGATCGGCCCTGCGTCGTTCCCGCAATTCGCATATGCGGAGCCTCCCCATGCAAGGTTTGTCGCGAATGGCTGCCTCCCAGTGCCCAATAATCGATCCGCTGACTGATTAATGAATCCCGATCCGCTACTCCATGTGCAAGTCCAATCACGTAAGTGTCGTCTGCCTCTGCTTGAAATTCGGCGGCTCGGATCGATTCGCGTCCATCGTTGGATCGGCCAAGAATCGTTGCTAAGGCAAACCCGTTGCGACGATGGATGACGGGCTCAAGCTGCCGTTTCGAAAACAAATGAACATTGGATGGAAGCGACACAGCGTCCGGCCATCGATCAGGATCGTCCACCGTACCCGCTGCCCAATAGACCTGAATATTGCGTTGGCGAAGCTGCTCGAAATGCTCTAGCAGAAACGCTGGACCACACGCACCACACGCCACTGGATTCAGCAAGTCTCCAGCCAATAAGACAAAGTCCACATTCTCGACCAAGGCAGTCTCAAAGATTGTCTCGGCTGCTTTCCAAGGGGCGTCGACTAATGCTTGTTTTAAATGCTCTGGCAAATCAAGCAAGTCTTGCATCGGACGTTCAAGATGAAAGTCGGCTGCATGAATAAAGCGTATGGATTCCTTGCCCATGACCACCCTCCCTGTGGATTAAATTGAAACGCGGTTTTGCTAGCAATGATATCGGCGAACCGCGATAAGTGGGGAGTTTAGTGGAAATGGACAGACTGTGCCAATGTCGATTCAGCCAGCCAATATCGAAATGAAGATCTTTTTGACGAAATTCGAGGAAAGGACTCGTTGCTTCGCCCATTGCGGGCTGGTTGACTTTTGGAAGAAACCGGCTCAAGATAGACTTCCAAGCGACCTATTCGGCTCGGCAGAGGCTACCCTGACCTGCTGAGCGTTACTCCCACCTTCCCGCATTCCCGCCTGCGTTTCCCCTGCTCACGCATCTCAGCCCACACATCGAGGGATCCATCACGTGCCTCTACGTCTTTCTAGATTTGCAACAGGCTGCATGCTTGCTGCACTTGCGATCTGCGCAACCTTCGCTCAGTCTTCTGCCGAAGATGCTATTCCACCGGACCAAGTTCATTTCTTCGAGCAGAATATCCGACCGATCCTTCAAGGCCGGTGCTACAAATGCCACAGTGGTGAGGCGACCGAATTGCACGCCAATCTGTACTTGGACAGTCGCCCGGGGTGGCAGCAGGGGGGGGACAGCGGAATCGCTATCGTTCCGGGCGCTCCTGATGAAAGTCTTGTCCTTCAAGTTCTGAGTTATTCCGACGAAGCTCCTACCCAGATGCCTCCTGAGGGCAAGCTTCCTGAAAAGGAAATCGAACTGTTAAGGCAGTGGATTGCCATGGGGGCCCCAGACCCTCGGTTGCAGGCACAGAAGCACGCCAAACAGCGAACGATCGATTTTGAGACCGAGAAAAAGCACTGGGCTTACCTAGGGCTCTCGCAATCCAACCCACCATCGGACAGCGATTTAGGTGAGCTTGCGAAATCTTGGGTCCATAACGGTATCGATCGTTTTATTCTCGGCGCCATGCTAAAACAAGGAATTGCACCGAACCCGCCCGCGAGCAAAGCCAAGCTGATCCGCCGCCTTTATCTAGATCTGGTTGGTTTCCCGCCTCCCTACAGCGAAGTGGCGGCCTTCGAACAAAGCTCTGACCCACGCGCGACCGAACAGCTCATCGATCGCCTTCTGTCTAGCCCACATTATGGCGAGCGCTGGGGAAGGCACTGGTTGGATATCGCGAGATTCGCCGAAAGCCATGGCTACGAGCAGGACTACGATCGACCGCATGCTTACCACTATCGCGATTTCGTGATTCGAGCTCTGAATGAAGATATGCCTTTTGACCAGTTCTTGCAGTGGCAGCTTGCGGGCGACGAGCTTGCACCTCACGATCCACAAGCTTTAGCGGCAACTGGTTTTCTAGCCGCCGGGGTGCACGCGACACAAATCACGATCAGCCAAGCAGAGAAGGAACGTTACGACGAATTAGACGATATGGCTCGAACCCTGGGTACAACCATGCTAGGTCTGACGATTGGATGCGCACGTTGCCATGATCATAAATTCGATCCCATTCCTAACGCGGACTACTACGGGATCGTCAATGCATTCACCACCACTGTCCGAAGCGATTACGATGTGGCTGTCGACCCGGTGGGCGATCAGCTGGCTTTTGAAAGATATCAATCGGAACATGCACCGATCGTGAACCGGCTTGCGGACTTCGATAGCAACGAACTAGTCCATCGATTTGATGCTTGGCGGAAGCAGTCCCAACCCGACGATGTAACCCAGGCGACTTGGCTAATTTTGGAACCTTTTCATGCCGAGTCGCAGGGTGGGGCAACGGTCACGAAACAAAATGATGGATCATTTTTGTTTACGGGTACTAATCCTCCATTTGATGTTTATAAGTTCCGGACAAATACCAACCTGACCGGCATCACAGCTATTCGTGTTGAAGGATTGTCCGATGGGTCATTGGTAAGTGGTGGGCCAGGTCGAGCTCCTAACGGAAACTTCGATCTGACCAATGTAACTTTATCGTTAAAAGCTGCTGGATCGGACGAGCCGATGAGACGCGTTGTGCTCACGAACCCCAGAGCAACATTCGAACAGGGATCTCAATTGAGCGTCGCAATGGCGATTGATTCCGATCCCAATTCGGGCTGGGCCGTCGATCCTCAGTTTGGCAAAGACCATGCCGCAGTCTTTGAAATCAAAGACCCATTTTCTTTGCAGGGTGGTACAGAATTGGAAGTCATGTTGGAGTTTCACGGCAATTCACAACATAACCTGGGGCGTGTGCGTCTCAGTGTTTCGTCTTCCCTCAATCCGGCCCCTGTTGAAACAGGTGGTGAGCTGCTTGCTGTTCGCGAAGCCTTAGACGTTTTAGGAGATCGTTCGATTCAAGCCCTTTCTTCTGAGGACCGTACGCGGGTTTTGGAGTGGTACAAACCCCGGGATGACGAACGGAAAAAACTAGCTGACGCGGTTTCGCAGCACGAAGCCACCAAGCCCAAACCATCGTTGGTCAAAATGCTCATTTGCAGTGAAGGGGTTCCCGCTGTTCGACTTCACACGCAAGGCCCAGATTTCTACGAAAAAACATACGTGCTGAAACGAGGTGATCCGAATCAAAAAGTAGCCGAAGCAGAGACACGTTATGTCGCGGTGCTAAGTCAGCATGAAGATGGACCAAAACGATGGATAGTACAGCCACCTGCTACGGCTAAAACCAGCTTCCGAAGGGCGGCACTTGCGAACTGGGTCACGGATGTAAAGCATGGGGCTGGAGTCTTGGCGAGTCGTGTGATCGTGAATCGATTATGGCAACATCATTTTGGTCGAGGCCTTGTTGCAACCCCAAGCGATTTCGGCACTCAAGGTGCTCGCCCCTCGCACCCAGAACTGCTCGACTACTTGGCTAGCGAACTGATCGATTCGGGCTGGAGACTGAAGCACATGCACAAATGGATGTTGATGTCAGCTGTTTACCAACAGTCCGCTAACGTCGATGAAACCAAGGCCTCCATCGATCCGGAGAATCAATGGCTATCAAGGTTTGCAACTCGCCGATTGGAAGCAGAGATCATCCGGGATAGCATGCTTGCCGTAAGTGGGAAACTGGACCCAAAGCTGTTTGGTCCTGGAACGCTCGATATGAATATGAATCGACGCAGCATTTATTTCTTTATCAAGCGAAGCCAGCTTATACCGGTATTATCCCTTTTCGATGCTCCAGATACCTTGCAAGACTTAGCCATGCGAAGCCGAACGACAGTCGCCCCGCAAGCTTTGCTCATGATGAACAGTCCGATTGTGCGTTCCTACGCAGAAAGCCTTGCGACCAAATCTCGCAGCCAATCCGATGCTTCTGTGGTAGCTCGTATTCAACAAGTCTATGAGACTTGTTTTTCAAGAAAAGCGACCGCATCGGAAGTCGAGTCCGCGACCACGTTTATTTCTGAACAATCGAATTCGTATCAGTCTTTAGGACGCAGTGAACCTCAGGAAATCGCGGTGACGGATTGGTGTCAAGCGATGCTGAGTCTCAATGAGTTTGTGTTTCTAGACTAATTGTTATTCCCGTTTTTCGTTGACGATCGATGGGCTCGGGTTAAGCCGCGGTACCGTTCAATGAAGCATTCAGCTTCAGTGACTTCGTTTAACAGTCAGCCGAAGGCGTACGTGAGTGGCAGCGAGTACGCCTTCGGCTAACGGTTAAACGATTGATCGAACGGTATTGGGTCAAGCCAACGTCCGAACCGATATCCTGCAGACGCAATTTTAATGATGCAAAACACAGAAAATATGGAAACGAATGCCATGAGCAGGCCAACTTGTGTTTTGGATTTCAACATATTGGATTTCTTTGGACGAATGCAGATACCGTGAAGCCGAAGCGGTTGTCAGTCGCATGCGAGGCCGTTCTCCCCTCAAACCTGGACCCTATTTTCTCAATCGCGTCGCAATTTTGTTAAAATAAGATCGAAAGGATCGCCAATCGGTCGATTCCTTTTTGAATCCACTTGTTAGCGTGTCGCTTGAAGTGCGTTCCAAACGCCTGCCAATTCACCTCTCCTACAAGGCTTCCGAAAATGAAATCCATCCATCAGCCCTCTCGAGAATCCGTTGCCAAAAACGCACGAACACGTCGCGATTTCCTTGGAACTGCTGGCGCTCTAGCCGCCACCAGCGTGGGTGCGGGCAGCTGGCTTGCTGGCTCGGGAGTCGTTCATGCTGGTTCGTCTCTCTCCAGCCGTGCCGAGACGGTGATCGGCGAGATGTATGAATCGCTCACAGAGAATCAACGCGCTGCTGTTTGCAAAAGTTTTAATGATCCACTTCGAAAGCAAGTCAATGCGAATTGGCATGTGGTCAAGGCGAACATCGGCTCTGATTTTTATTCGAAGTCGCAACAGTACATGGCTTTAGAAATTGTGAAGCAACTGACTTCCGAGTCCGGGCATGAGACCATTTTAAAGCAAACCGAATACGATGACGGTGGCTTGGGATCCTACAGTGTTGCTTGGTTTGGTAAACCGGGCGATTCCAGTTTCGAATGGATGTTGACCGGTCGGCATTTGACACTTCGAGCGGACGGAAACACCCAAAAGAAGACTGTTTTCGGCGGGCCGATCGTTTATGGCCATGGCCAAGAATCCAGTCCCGAAGACAACCTGTTCTATTTCCAGACTCAGAAAGTAAACCGTGTTTTTGCAGCCTTGGATCCTGAGCAACGCAAGAAGGCTTTGCTTGCAACCGACATTCCGGATGAATCCGATGTTTTGGTGCAGGCTCGTGATTTTTATGCTGGTCTTTCGGTTTCTCAGCTATCCGACGATCAGCGTCAACTGGTCAACGAGGCTTTAACTTCAATTTTGGGCGTCTATCGGGAAGAAGATGCGGCGGAAGCGAAGCAGATTCTGGATGAGGTGGGTGGTTTGAATTCCTTGAATTTGCAGTTCTACGCCAACGACGATCTTCTTTCCGACGGTGTGTGGGACATGTGGCGCATTGTTGGTCAACGTGCAACCATTCATTTCCGCGGAGCTCCTCACGTGCATGCATTCATTCACATCCAAGGGTAAGTAACGTGACAAATCAAAATCCCAACCGGCTGATCGATCAATTGGCGAGGCGTCAGTTCTTAGCTCGAGCTGGCAGCGGATTCGGCATGCTTGGTCTTGCCTCGCTCCTTGATGAGGCCGGTCTGTTGACTCGTTCGGTTCGAGCCAACCCATACGAAGGTTTGGTGGATCGATCCTTAGCCCCGCTCGCCCCGCAACCCTCTCACTTTCCTGCCAAAGCCAAAAGTGTCATTTGGTTGTTCATGAACGGTGGGCAAAGCCAAGTTGACACCTGGGACTATAAGCCAGAGCTGGAAAAACGCGATGGAAAGTCCCTCGAAGGTTTTGACAACAAAACCGGATTCTTCGTTGATGCGGTAGGAGGATTGATGAAGTCCCCGTTCCAATTCAAGCAACATGGTAACAGCGGGACCTGGGTTAGCGAGATCTTTCCAGAGCTGTCCAAACATGTGGATGACATGGCATTTATTCACAGTTGTTTTACCGAAACCAACAACCATGCGCCCGCTTTGTTTCAAATGAATACAGGTATGAGCCGAATGGGTTTCCCTGGCGTTGGGTCCTGGGTGACTTACGGTCTTGGCAGCGAGAGTCAGAATCTACCCGCTTATGTGGTGATGTGTGACACCAAGGGGCGAGGCTTGCCGAAGGGTCACGCCACCAACTGGGGGGCTGGCTTTTTGCCAGGTGTTTACCAAGGTACTTTTCTGGCAGCCCAGGGTGACCCGATCGCAAACTTATCTCGCTCGCCTCACATGCCCTCGAGTGAGCAGCGACGTCAGTTGGATTTGATCGCGAAGCTTAATCAACAGCACTTGCAACTCAGTCCAGGCGAAGCCGAACTGGCTGCAAGGATTGAAAGTTTTGAACTCGCGTATCGAATGCAAACGGCAGCCCCTGAGGCGTTCGACATCGACAGCGAACCCGAGAGCATCAAGAAACTGTATGGGCTCGACAACGAGAAATGTGCCCACTTCGGTAAGCAAACGCTTTTGGCTCGCCGATTGGTGGAACGCGGAACGCGGTTCGTGCAGATCTTCTCGGGTGGGATGGACAACCAGTTATCGTGGGATGGCCATATCGATATCGATGGCAATCACCGACAATTCGCTGGCGAAACCGACACACCTATCGCTGGCCTGATTTCGGATCTGAAGCAACGGGGCTTGTTGGAAAGCACGTTGATTATTTGTGCGGGTGAGTTTGGTCGATTGCCATTGGCTCAGAAAGGGGCGCAACCTGGACGAGATCATAACCCGCATGCATTCACTGCTTGGTTTGCAGGTGGTGGAGTGAAGGGGGGGACCCATTATGGCGAGACGGACGAGATTGGCCATCGAGCGGCGGTAAATCGAGTCAGCGTCAACGATTTGCATGCCACGATACTGGCATTGTTGGGTATGGATCACACCAAGCTTACGTACTTGTTCAACGGACGTAATTTCCGATTGACGGATGTTGCGGGAGAAGTCGTACGAGGAATCATCGGTTAGCGTTCGAACACGGCAACGGCGTCGCTCGTAAGGAACCGCGTCGCCTGCTGTGTCACTCGGAAGCATCACTACGCAGCATAACAATCGAGACACGAAAAAAGCCGAGCTGTTACGCTCGGCTTAGTTTTCGAAAAACCCTACAGCAGCACTGCTCGGCTCAGTTTGTTACCAACCTTGTTCTGCGAAAACGTCATCGACGGTTTCCAGATATCCACGGGATTTAGCTTTGATGGTAACCGGTGGGGCAGCAAGCGAGACTCGGGTCCATACAAGTTCCTCAGACCGAGCCATAACCCGGATGATTCTCGAACCATTCGGTGTGTCGCCAACTTGAACGAATTGACGGCGCCCAAGGGTTGCGGTGTAGATTCCGCGGTCTGCTCCACGAACGGACGTTACGAATGCTTCCGTTCCATCGTTGCTCAGCACAACTTCTTGGTAGGCATCACCCTCGAATCCATTTCGAGCGATTGTCCATTCGGAAATTCCATCAGCGTTCACCGCTGCGTAGATGCCAGAAGTACGATTCCTTGGGTTCGAACTGTCATAGACGCTCGACATGTACTCAATCAAGTTTGCATAGCGAGCTTGAACGCCCAGAACAGCAAAGTTGTGAACAACGTTAACATCTCCTGGGGCGACTACACTCACATTGTAGCTGTTCGCGCCTGGTGCATCGTCCGCAAGGATTGGAATCGCATAGCTCACGGTATATGCTCCGGGTGGAAGCAAATCGAAGTTATAGCTTCCGTCTGCGAGCGTTTTCTCGGTTCGAGAGATGCTTGGGGTCGATCCGGTTGCCGCAGTGACCAAGGTCACTTCCACGCCACCCATTTTCAATTCCGAGGGGTCCATCGCTCCCGAATTGTTATCGTCGATGTAAACAAATCCCTTCACCGAGCTTGGGATGAATGGCGAGATATCGATATTGAAAGTGCCGGTGGCGCTTAATGGTGCAGCAACACCGTTCGTTGTGCCATTATCGGTCACTTCATAGGAAAAGTTAACGCGCCCGCTAGCACCTAGTGGGGCAGTGTAGGTGATGCTAGTTCCGTTCGGATTCAAGACAAGCGTTCCAACAAAGCCGGTACCTGGTGTCGTCGCGGTGACTCGCAAGGTTTGACCACTTTCGTTCGCAGGTCCCTTTGGCATTGCAGCAAGGGCCTGAGTTAGATCGAAAGTAGTTGGAACACTTGCGAAAACACTTCGCGTTAACGTATCTGCCGAAGGGGCATCGTTGACTTCCGTGACTCGAATTGTTGCGGTGGCGACAGTTGTCGATTGGCTCGATTGTCCATCGCTAATCGTGTAGGTGAAGCTATCCGGACCGTTGTAATTGGCGGCTGGCGTATAAACCAAATTGGTGCCCGATTGAGTCACCACACCACCATTGGCTGTGTTGACCGGACCTGTCAGAGGAACGAATGTCACAACCTGTCCCGCATTGGCTTCGTTGGCAGGACCAGGCAAGTCGTTACCAGTCAATGAAGAGATCGCGAATGTTCGAGCAGTGTCTTCAGTAGCCACGATGACTTCGTCCGCAACTGAAATCGGGGCATCGTTCACAGCCGCAACAGTGATCGTCAACGTTGCGCTGGCACTGAGCGGAGTTAAGGTTGTCCCGGTGATACCGTTATCAGTGACTGTGTAGACCACCAAGACTTCACCAAAGAAATCTCTTGCTGGTACGTATTGAATATCGCCGTTCACAACGCTGACGGTACCACTGTTAGGTGTTTGGTTTACTGCATTGGTAATCGTCAGGACTTGTGCATCTTCGCCCGGTCCCTTGCTTAGTCCAGTGATGATATCAGCCGCTGGAATAACCAAAGTAGTGTCTTCCGTTGCATTCGCAAACCTTGGTAATGCTACAGGCGGATCGTTCACTGGCGTGACCTGAACAGTTACTGTGGCGGTCGACGGTAGGATCGCACTGTTGCTGTCAACGGCACTATCAATCATCGTGTAAGTGAACGTTGTGCTACCAAAGTAATTGGTCGGTGCAACATACGAAACCGTATCGTCGCTCCGGTCGGTAGGCGTCCCGTTGTCGTTCAAAGTGACGGTGCCGGTACCTGTGCTCGGTTGGGTAAAGGATAGAAGTCGTCTGGTCGCACTTGCGTTTGCAAAGTCATTGGACAGGACATCAATAACGGTTGGTGTCGCAGTCTTCTCGGGGATACTTGTTGAGTCACCCAGCGCGAATGGGAGAATGGGTGGAATGATCAAGACTTCCACGTTCGCGGTGGATTCTCGGTTCAGCGAATCACGGATCGTGTAGCTAAACGTGGAGGTCACGTTGAATTGGCCTGTCGGTGGAACGAAGATGACACCGGCACCATTCGGAGCAACCGATACAGTACCGATGGTTGCAGGTGTTACTGATACAACGACGAAGTCTCGTGTTTCGTTCGGAGCACCGGGGTTGTCATTCCGCATTACATCCAGATTATTGTCCGCGGTGATGCCTGGGACAACAAATCGATCAGCAGCACCCGTGTCGTTGACGGCAATGGCTGGATCGTTCACTGCGTTCACGGTGATGGTAATTGTACCATTACCAGTCAAGGTACCATCGCTTTCCCTGACGCTGTAGACAAAGCTATCTTGCCCGTTGAAATTGAGCGCTGGACGGTAGGTAGTCACGTTGTTGACAGTCGTGATTGTTCCGCCATTGGAAGTAGTACTCGGAATCGAAGCGAGCACTGGGGTTCCTGGCTCACCTGGCCCGTTGTTGGAGCGAAGCAACAGATCTGTTGGGGCGCCGGTACCGATCAAAATCAGTGAATCATCTTCATTCATCTGAAGCGTGCCGCTGAATGCAACGGGAGCATCATTGACAGCAGTGACGCTGATCGTGATTGTCGCTAGGGTCGAACGATTCCTTAGCGGATCATTTGCGATCCCGGAGTCGTCGGTGCCCGTCACTTGAAGAACAACATTTCCGAAGAAATTGGCAGCAGGAACAAAACTAAGGCTGCCACCGCTTAATGTCGCTGTTCCTTGAGCAGGCGTTGGGCCGACATTGAGGGTGGAGATGGTCAAAGCCTGCGATGATTCGTTCGCTGGACCGGGCGAGAAAACATCCGTAGCAGCGATCGTCAAACCTGGGGTCGGAGTATCCTCTGCTACAGTGAATGGAGTCGTTCGAATCACAACTGGCGCGTCATTGACCGCGGTTACAGTGACCAGAACCGTACCAACCGAAGTATCGCCAGCATCGTTAGTCACCGTGTATCGGAAGCTAGTCGTGCCATTGAAATTTGGGGAGGGCGTAAACAATACATTCGGTCCATTCAATGGCCCCGAGACGGTACCGCCAGTGGCAGGTTGATCGTAAGAAAGCACCCTCTTGGAATTCGAAGGAACTTGCTCAATATCATTTTGTACCACGTTAATCGCTGTTGCGACCGCATCTTCGTTGACGCTCAATTCATCATTAATAGCCGTCAAGCGATCGGCAATTCTAATCGAGCCCGTTGGAAGAATCACCCGAGAGGCCGGTAGGTACTCTGCCCGTCCGCCGCTTTGACCAAACAACGCGATACCCAAATTGTTGCCCGACGTGTCCCCCGCACCTGGCAACGGAGAAATCGTGCCGGCAAGGCTAACCACTCCAACCGAACCACCGACAAAAAGTGCGTCCACTACCGGAATGAACTGAGTCGCAACACCCGTTGTGAGGAAATTGCTTGACCTCGTAAAACCGCCCATCAATGCAATCTGATAAGAACCAGTGGCAGGATCGGTCGACGTCTTCTGGAGTTTGCCATCTCGACCGTTCGAGTATTGCGTTAGTACATCGCTCGGTAAGCCAAGGTCGTGCTTGAGCCCCGCAGCAGCAACGCTGCTTGTTGCTGGGTTGGGGTTAGCTTGCGTCACCGGAGTGATCGTAGGTGAACTGCCTGTCAAATTGTTCGCGGAAACGGTAAAGTCAGGAACGTTTGTACGAGAAAGCCCGTTGATGTAGCTAATTTCGAAGAAATACTCGAAATCCGTATCCTTACCAGGAACAACCTTGACATTCCCAGCACCGAAGCCGGGCAAGGCTTCAATCGCAGCCTGAATATTTGCTGCAGTGATTGGCGAGTCTTGAACACCGCCCAAAGTAAATGCAATTGGAATCGGAGCCGTCTCATTCGCGCCGTATCTTAGCCGGAACGTTCCGCCTGTCGCAGAATTTCGAATGCTCAATTGATTGAACTCGCCCCACTGAAACAAAAGTTTTTCCGCAGTTCCAGCATCGTTCGTGTAATTCAAGTCATGGTAGGCGCTAAACACGCCTCTAGGATTTCCTACTCGATCAGGATCGGTGGAGTTGACGCGACGCAAATCCGTTACCGAAGTACGGACAATCACTTTCTGACCAGGGCTGATGATCGCGTCTGGCTGTCCGTTTTCTGGGATCGCATCGACAAAGGGAACGCCCGCTGTTCCGTCAGCGTTGACCCTGAGAAATTCGTATTTGACTTCGACCAATTCCCCTTGGCCTTCACCGTTGTTCAACGCATTGATGACGGATAACGCATCCAACGGGGACAAATAATTGTCTCCGGTGACGTCGATGTACGACGACCGATCAGCTGGTGCTTGCCCAGTTAGCGAAGAAGAACCTTGCGTGTTCAGCCGATTGATGACGACCAACGCATCCAAGGGGGAAACCGCAAAGTCGCCGTTGACGTCCCATGGAATCATGTCGTTGTGAAACAGAGGCAGATCAGCCGCCATCAGCTGCCGTTTTTCAAGTGACTCCAGTCGGAGCACTCGCTTCAGCCAGCTTTGTCGCTGGGCTTTTCGAGAACGATTGTTGGCAACTGAGGTACGAGCTTGACGCTTTGGCGAAACTGTCATCGATTCATCCACCGTAGAGACAAAAATGATTTAGCAATGGAAAGGAAATTGCGGAACGAAAAACGCTCACACAAATCCCATACAGTGAGGGTACTTGGCGTCGAATCAATTTTCAATCCACTTCTTACCCAGTCGAACTAAATTACCCAGTCCGTCTGTTTAGGTGTGTGGATTTGCCATCCCTAACAGTTTTTCCGGAAACATGAGTTGTTGGAGTCAAGTTTCCGAGAGAAGTTCCATCTGCTAAAAAATTTTGGGAATGTTACTGCATTCCGAATGTTTTACGGGTTTTCGGTTTTCGGGTTGATTTTTCTGTGAAATGGGCGTTGAAAACCTGTTTGATTCCGTTGCTTGCCTGTGAGTTCTATTTACGCCAAACCTCCAGATCCTCTATTATCTCCAGCGGGCTGACGTTGCGCAGCACGGTTTAGGGTGTCGAAATTCGACGGGGCACTGCCAAAGAGGCTGAGAATGCACGGTTTATTACTTCTAGTACCATTTGTAGCTATGCTACCGCAGGGGGAAGTTCTTCCTGCACCTATGACGGGTTTTGCTGCAAATGCCCCAGTTTTGCCGAATGCAAATCCAAATTGGGTGAATTCTGACCTTCCAACTTCCCCAAGTTCATTTCCGATGGCGGGCCCACCAGTCGGCAGCCAGGGGTCTTTGAATCCACCCGAACCTTACAAAGTTGGTTGGGGCACCGATCCCCAAGGCGCCTTCAGCCTGATCTTGCAAATCTCACCAGATTCGATCAACAACTTTGCGAAAGGGGAAAAAGGGAGCGAACTGGCTGTCGACATTCCGCCAGAAATTCAAGGGATGACGCAACGAATCATCGTTCGAATTGGTTCCGGACCTGTTGAGAGAATTCCAGCCAATCCCAAATCGCTGAGCCGCACCAGCATCGGCGAAAGCCCAACCATCGCAAACGCATTCGATGTGCGACCTCTAGAAAACAGCAGTAATGGCACGCCAGTGACTATCGATCGGGCACCGAGTCGGCCAGTCAGCATGAATGTAAGCCCAGCCCAGGATGTACTTCCTGATACCAATCCGAACAACTTTGCCACACCCCGTCCGATCCCCAATTTGCCGCTCCCTAACTTGCCTGGCGCCAACAATTCCAACTCGCGACCTGCATCGCTTCCGAGCCAACTTGCGACGGACAACTTTACCCCTGTTGTCACACCTTCCTCGGGAAATGTTGGCGTTTCTCCCAACAACTCTCCCAACACCTATGCCACCTCCAACAATCCCAATTTAGGGCTGCCGAATCGCAACACGGCACCTCCTTACCTAGCAAGCAATCAAAATGTCGCGAATTCTGTCCCATCATTTGGACATGGGGAAATCAACAACAGCGCAAATCATGCGGGTTTAGGTCAAAACTCCAGCCTAAACTCACCCGGCCCATTCCCCCCTGTCAATCCGACCCAGCCTTATTCGCAGACCCAGTTTCCACTAGGGATGCAGCAGCAGCAACTGCAACAACCCCCTCTTTATGCTCAAAATCCCTACACAACCGCACCACCCACGTATTCGCCAGGACCAAGTGGTGTACTTGCTTCCGCAAGGCAGCGGAATCCGGGAATGGGGCTCGAAACGGATGAACTTCCACCCGCAATTACGCCAGCCTGGAATGCCTGGCTACCATTTACTTTGCTACTTTCCATCGTCATCAATGTCTACCAGGGAATGTGGATGGGGCATCTTCGAACAAGATATCGCCAGCTTTTGGGAGACTTGCGAGGAGTGCCAGTTCCGGAATATGCTGGCGGCTGAAAAGCGGTCCTGCAAAGACAGTTGGACCAGGAAACGAGCACTTTTCAGCCGTCTCCATGTAGGAGTTCACCAAGGAAAAAGCAGCTTTTTGCCTCTTTCAGACCTGTCTGGCTGCTATTCTAATGGCAGAGCGGGAACTTTTTCGACTCCCAAGCACTCGGAGAAGAGTACCAAAACTTCACTTGTACTGACGCATCATGGATCTTCCCAACAATAACTTCGACGAACTCCTGAGCGGGATGCTGGACGGCATACTTTCCGACCGAGAACTTCGCATGTTGGAACAGGCGATGGCGGACGACCCGTCCCTACAATCAAAGCTGGAGGAACTTGCGGCATCCAGAAGCTCGCTCCTGCGAGGCAGAAGCCGCGGTCGATTGGGACCAGATTTCGCCCGTTCTGTCTCTTTGGCTGCACGCGATCGAGCGTCTGCCATGGGGCCGGATGCTCCCGCATGGTTGGTTCCCACCGACTTCCAACGCCCAGGCGTTCTTGTAGAACGAGCGGCCAAGGAATCGATCTCGCCGCTGGAAAGCATTCCAGCGTTCAAGCGTGCTTGGGTATATGCGTGCGTTAGTCTTGCCGCCGTTTTCGCTCTGATCTTTGTTTTCGTCCAAGAACCTGTAAAGCAAGGGCTTGTCCAGCTTGATCCTAGGGCAACCAAAAATTCCGAATTATCCGATCTGGAAGTGATTGATAAAGCAGAAGAACTACTAGCTGCCTCCCCAGGCTCCACCGAAACCATGGCAACAGGTGAATCGACCATTGCGGCCCCAACGGAGTCGTCAACAGCTAGCCTTGCAGTTGTCGACCCTGCAGGTGGCGTGAAGGAAGCTGTCAGCCCCAATGCCGTCGCGAGCACAGAACCCAAGAAATCAAAAACCAAAAAGTCCAAAGAAGAGTTTTTTTATACGACCGCCATTTACATTACCGTAGATGAGGTGGCTCTTCAAAATCGTGCTTTGGAAAGCATCTTGGAGGAACATGGCGTCGCCTATTCAAGCGACCATGTTTTGAGCGACGAAGAACTTAGTCGCTTGTCTCGATCAGGCCTCGTAACGACCGTGCAAGATGAACAAGAAGGGAACGTGCAAGTTTTGTTTTTGAAGTCGACGGTGGAGAACATAGGCTTGGCCATGGAGAGCATGCTGGAACAAGAAAAAGATTTTCCACAGTGTCTTATGGAAATTACCAAAGATGCTTCGGCGGGCAGGCTGGTAAAGCAATTGAGCAGTATTGAGGTTGCCGAGGGCTCAAAAGGGTTCGTAAAAAGAATCGTCCCTGCCGGCACTAGTGGACCAGAACGTCCATTCGTTGTCTCGAACTGGAGAAGCGGCAGCACCCCCATGCCCAAAAATTCTGGCAACTCTTTGTCCCCTGAGATGATTGCCCAGCGGCAGCAAGCGGGTTACGCGTTGCTATTTGTTCGACCGTCAAAGTAGCACCGATAGTCAGATTTCGCCACCTGCAGAAGCCTGAGTTTTTATCGTGGCTTTTCTGCCTTCAACAAGAAGGTTGGATTGCAAGATTCCAGCCGCAATTTATCCAATTGATAATTGCCGCGAGAAATCTGCACCATCCACAGCATGGGTTCGATTCCCAGCTTCAGACTAAACAGTTGCTGCAACGCCACCACATAGTCCATGCTCATCATATTCGCGATCAAGCATCCGCCCGGCTGCAATCTTGGCCATGCATGCGAAACCAACTCTGTCACTGCTCGACCAGTTCCGCCGACGAAGATCGCTTCTGGATCGGGCAAAGATTCCCATGCCAATGGCGCTTCTCCAAGCACAGGCACCAAATTAGTGACGCCAAATTGCTTCGCGTTCTCTACCAGCAGATTGTAATCCTCTGCGTCCATTTCAATGGCATACGCCTTACCATGTTTTGCAATCATCGCGGCCTCGATGGCGACCGAACCGCTGCCTGCTCCGATGTCCCACATGATGGAGGTTGATTTTAAGCCCATTTCACCTAGGGCAATGCTGCGAACTTCATTCGGAGTCAGCAGGCCTCGTTTGGGTTTACTTTGCCGAAACATCTCGTCAGGGTTGCCAAACATTCGGCGCAGATCGGAATCGGATTGTCGATCAGGCACACCCGACTGACGAACCAAGATCATGACGTTTAAGAGCGAGAATCGTTGATTGACGAGATCCTGAAGTGAGCTGCGTGTCACGCGTTCATCGGGTGAGCCTAGATTCTCACACACATAAACGTTGAAGTAGGAGATCCCTTTCGAAAGCAATTCTTCTGCTAGTCGCGACGGCGGCACTTCCTCCGACGTGAACAATCCTACTTTTTCTGCCGACCGGATACGGTCGACAACACGTTCGAGTGGCTGCGATGCCAGATTAGTCAGGTAGGCTTCGTCCCAGCTCTCTTTCACGCGAGCAAAGGCCAATTGCATACTGCTGACATGCGGAACAACTTCAAAGCGATCTTTGCCAAGCCGATCGCACAGAAATCTTGCCGTACCGTAAAAAAGAGGGTCCCCGCTGGCAAGCACCACCGTCGGGACACGCGATTGATCCAGCATATTTGCTAGGCGATCGAGATCTGGCCCAACCGTTTCCTTGCGTCCTGCAAAGTCTGGAAACTTAGCAAGTAGCCCCCCCGAGCCTACTAAGACTTGAGCCGAAGCAATAAAGTCGGAAGCTTGTTTGGTCAGCCCTTCGGCTCCATCATCCCCGACGCCGACAATCAATATTTTTCCTGAATTTGCCATGATGTCGTTATACAATTGGATCGAAGTCGACGCTAGCACCGGTAATGAACACCTGACAAAACTCTCTGCGAGTTTCGCACGGAACAGGAGCTACAAATCCAGCTGGTCCAACTGATCGATCAACGAGTCAAGTTCATCTTTTTTTGCTTTGTTTGCCTTTGATTCTGAAGCGGTAATTCCAGTTGGTATCGGCTGGCTTTCGACGGCAGCCCGCCCCGCCAGAATGAGCTGCTCGTTTCGCTCTCGAGCCGCAGCGGCAGCGGGATCTTCGTCTCGTTCCGGCGCACCGAACAGCTTAGAAAGGTCGATTTTGAATCCCCCTGCGTCGACGGGTGCACCCGCAATCGCCGGTGTTTTATGCTGAGGAAACATAATGGCATTTTCCGGACAAACACGCGAGCAAGCTGGACAGCCCTTGCGGCAATTGTCCGGCTGTTCCACTAGGATGGTTTCGCCCCGGTCCACTCCGTAGACGCCGAACAAGCAGAAGTCGATGCATTCCATGCAGTTGGTGCAACGGCTGTAGTCGATAACCGGATACCATCGCCGCGCCGGATGATCTTCCATACGCAGCGGAACAATCCCTAGCGGAGATTCATGTGCAGTCGGAGTTGTCGAATCCAAAGCGCCTGAGCCGTCCATCGACATTGCGGTCGAATTCGTTGGGCTCAAAAATCGCTCCAAGGAGAGTAGTTCTTTCTTGGGGCCCTCAATTTTCTCGATCGAGAGAATTCTTTGGAACTCAGCTGCGTATGCCTCTGGAGATGTGCTGGCTCGCAAATCAATGGAGTAGATGCTGCGGTCGGGCCGAACGTTAATGCTTGTGACTCGATCAGCAGCTTTCTCGTCTTCGTCGGATGAATCCTCTGCGTCTTCATCGTCTTCATCATCCTCTTTCAGGTCAGGATTCAGCAGCAGCGATTCAGCAAATTGCCCACGAATCTCATTCCGATCCAGAACCCAGAAGGCAGCTCGATCGAACAGCCAACTCAAGATGACGATCGGGCCTTGCCATTGACGCATCTTGGAGACGCTTTGGCTGTCGTTTGCTAGATCATACAAGTTAGGAACGAGCATGCTGCATGTTTGAGGAAGTGTAGCCGCAACCGTGGCTATAGCCTCTTCAAGCGCTCGCTTGTCGGGGCTTCGACTTTGGCCTTGAGAAACGACCACTAGCAAGCCGCTCGTGCCAGAGTCTTTGTTGAATCGATCGGAATGGGGGTGGGCGCTGATCATGTTGCTCTCTGTCGCCTTGTTGTTATTCATCTTCGGAATCCATGGTATTGGCTTGCCCCTTGATTGTACGCTGAGCCACGTCCCAAGCTTGGGACAAGTGGTCCAAGTATTGCTGGGGAGTTAACATTTCGCTGCTATCACCGTGCATTTCCATCAACCAGCCCTGGCCATATTTGTCGACGTTGATGATCGAGGGATCGTCTAGCAATTGTTCATTGATTTGAACCAGTTGTCCTGTGATTGGCGAGTATAGTCCGCTTTCGGCTTTCTTGCTTTCAATGCTTCCAAACTCTTGGCGATTCTTGAGTTGGGCCATCGGTTCGTGAGAAAACTCAATAAAGTAAATGTCTTGCAGCAAGCGAACCGCATAGGCTGAAAAACCAAAGCGCATGTTCCCGTCGCTCATGGGCATGGCCCACATATGGTTTTTTGCATACAGTCGGTCGTTCAGAATTTCTGCCGCAAAGTCGCCCATCATGAAGGTGAGCGTCTCGCTCATGTATAACGCACTCCGCGAAACTGAGGTTCGAAAAATGAGGGTAGAAGTGCGTCGACACGAAGCAAACCGTCCATACTTAGTTCAATTCGGTTGCAATGACCGTTCGAATCTACTTTCATCTCGGCAAAGCCATCGCGAACATAACCTGCCCAAACGTCTTTCCAGCGGTCAGCGATATCGGTTTCAAACTTGGTCTGAAAATACTCCGTTTCTAAATAGCCCCGCTTCAATTGCAGAATCATCTCGCGTATCAATGATTGGTCCGCGGTTGGTACGAAGGCGCGCCCAATCGGTAATCGATCTTCGTCCAGCAAAGCCTCTAAATACTGATTCCACTCCGGAACGTTTTGATAGTGAACGCCCGACAAGTGCCCGAAACTTGCTATGCCAGTTGCGATCAGATCCGAGCCTCGCCAAAGATTATCGCGATAGGAAAAGCTCACTTTGCTTGGATCCTTCACAACGGTATATGCACTGCTTACCTTGTAGCCCGTATCTTGAAATTCTTCGAACGCATAGCGAACCCAGTCTCGTTTGGTTTGCCAATCTGCGACCGGAGCTGCCTGTTGCGTTTGCAGGAGGTCTTTGGAATAGACCGTGTTGAATGGAAGCTCCATCTGATAAATGGTAACGCTTTCGGGAGACAGTTCGAGCGTTCGCCGTACATTCTCACGCCAGTTGTCCCAGTTCTCCCCGACCATGCCCGAGATCAGGTCGATATTCACGTTGGGAAAATCTGCATCCACAATCCAATCCCAAGCTTTATGGATTTCTTTCGAAAGATGAGCTCGACCATTCTCCTCCAGAATAGCATCTGAAAAATTCTCAACACCTAAACTCAATCGCGTCACGCCTAGCTCCCGCAATGCGATCACTTTGGATTCGCTCAAGGTTCCAGGCTCGCACTCAAACGTCACCTCCTCGGCTTGCTCCCACGTAATGCTTTGATGAAGTCGCTGAAAAAGAGATTGAAGTTGCTTGACCGAAAGGAAACTCGGGGTCCCTCCGCCGAAGTAAACGAACCGTATTGGGCGTCCACCCATGACAGGCTGTTGGGAGACCAGTTCAATTTCGCGGGTCAGAGCTGAAACGTAGCGTTCGATTTCTTCGGCGTTCATTTGGGTGAACACCTTGAAGTAACAAAACTTGCACCGCTTTCGACAAAAAGGGATGTGTAGATAAAGACCAAGCGGGGTCTCCAGCGAGGTTCCGTCTCGTTGGAGTTGCTTCCGTGGCGGGTTCGCCATCGCGTTTTGAATATGGGCTAACGCATCTCCGGACCATTGCGAAAATGGGGGATAGTTAGAAATAAAGTAACTTCCAACTTCGGTTTTGGCGGCTTCGGTCGACATGGATTAGACTGGGTGGTAGCTTGTGTTTCGACACTCAAATCAAGACCACTAGTTTACCCGCGAATCGGGAAAACGGGCAGAACCTTTAGCGAATCATTCATGCAAACACGTTGGGAAGTAATCATTGTCGGTGGCGGGGCGGCTGGACTTTGGGCGGCTGGGACAGCCGCCGCACGGGGCAAGCGTGTGCTGGTACTAGAAAAGAACAACAAAGCCGGCGTCAAAATATTGATGTCGGGCGGAACGCGTTGCAACATCACTCACAACTGCGATAGCCGGAAAATTGCTGAAGCCTTTGGGAAAAATGGACGTGTTCTTCTATCGGTTCTCAGTCGACTGTCCCCTCAAGATGTTGTTCGACAGATGGAGCTTGAGGGTGTAGCGACCAAAATTGAAGAAACGGGCAAGATTTTCCCAGCCAGCGACCGAGCCATCGATGTGCGCGACGCCGTTGTCCGAAGGCTCGCTCGGGAAGGTGCTAGCTTGGTGACCGGCGCTGCGGTTCAGTACGTACGACCGCTCCCGGTTGAAAATACTGGTTTTGAAGTGGCTGTCCAGGTTCAGGGACAACCCCAAACCATTTTAACCTGCGATTCCGTGGTCATTACCACCGGCGGTCTTAGCTACAGTGGGTGCGGCACGAATGGCGATGGATACCCCTGGGCGCGAGATATGGGGCACACCATCACCTCGCTTCGGCCAGCATTGACACCGCTCGTGTCCAGCGAAGCGTGGGTGCATGAGCTCAGCGGAATCACTTTGGACGACGCAGAAGTCAGCGCTCGCGTCGTGGGTGAAGATGGTAAGCAAGCCAAGATGGAACGCAGTTCGTCGCGCGGGGGATTGCTCTGGACCCACTTCGGCTGTAGCGGGCCCACGGCCATGAATGTGTCACGCTGCTTTTCCGATCGCGATGCTAAGTCTCCAGCGTCGCTCTCGGTCGACCTGCTGCCCGACGTCTCACGCGAGGCATGCGAACAATGGTTGTTGGATTCGGCCAAAGAGTCCAATCGAACCATCGCCAATGTCCTAAGTCAACGCGTCCCAAAACGCATCGCTAGTACTTTGCTATCTGTTTTGGGTTCCAACAATGATGTTCACACGTCGGAACTGTCCAAGAAGCTACGCAATGGACTTGTCGAGCGACTCAAGGCTCTGAATGTGCCCATCCATGGCACCCGAGGCTACCCCAAAGCGGAAGTCACCGCGGGCGGAGTCTCGCTGAATGAGGTGAACTTCCAAGACATGCAAAGCCGAAAAATGCCCGGCTTATTCTTCGCTGGCGAGATCCTGGATCTTGACGGCCCGATCGGTGGGTTCAACTTCCAAGCCGCCTGGAGCACGGGGCACACGGCCGGCTTATATGCTTAGGAATGCGTCAGGAACAATGCATTAGTTTGGCGAGACAACGCGTGCACCGATCGTTGCGATACTTGATGCGAGTGTCGTTAGCTTGCTCGCCACAAACGATACTTGCGGAACTTTCTTTGCCATGCATTTGATTTTTCAGATCCCAAGACCGGTCCAAGCAGCCAATCACCTAACGGCGCAATGATTGATGTGCAGCTCACTTTACCGTGCTTCCTGGTGCGCGATTTTCGCTTCCGGTTCTCTTCACCAAGGAATCGCCCAGTTCAGATCTTGCCTTCTCTACGAGCTCGAGCATGATTGCCAGTTGCTTTTGATTCTGTTGAGCTAGATCCATCCGTTCGCCAGGATCGGAGGATAGATTGTACAGCTGCGGCCGGTCGATTTGGACCCGTTGATAACGGCCGCGTTGGCCACCAACGCCCGGATCCCCCCCTTCGATCAGGTTGGTTTGATGCGGCAAAAGCAGCTTCCATGGCCCGCTTCGAATCGCTTGCAGTTCGTTAACGCCATAGTAAAAGTACAATGCATTATGAGGGCTTGGAGCATTCTCAACTCCGGTCAGTAAATCAAAAATGTCCTTGCCGTCAATCTTGATCTTTGGCAAGGGTGTGTCTACGATACGGGCCAGTGTTGGCAGCACGTCCATCGTACAACCAAGCTGGTCTTGGATGATTCCTGGGGGAATATGTCCGGGCCATCGACCAATCATGGGAACACGAATTCCACCTTCAAAGACGGTGCCTTTGCCTTCGCGCCAAGGTCCTGCCTCCCCACCGTGATCACCGTAGAGAAGCCAGGGCCCATTGTCGCTGCTAAATAGAACGAGCGTATTCTCCGTCAAGCCTTGTGCATCCAGCTCATCAAGAATCGTACCAATCGCAGAATCAAATTCCTCGATAACGTCACCATAAACACCTGCACCGGATCGGCCGCGAAAATGCTCGCCTGCATAAAGGGGCACATGCGGAAACGTATGGGCAAAGTACAAGAAGAATGGTTGCTTCGCATGGCTGCGAATAAAGTCCGTGGAAAAATCTCGGTAGGCAGCTGTCAGCAACGATTGATCCTCCGCCGACACATCGTCGTCGATGATGGTGTTGTCACGAAACAACGGAAGCTTCGGAAAGTTGCCAGCTGCGTTGGGATTGGACGGCCACATATCATTGGAGTAAGGCAGTCCCAGGTAGGAATCGAAACCATGCTGCAACGGTAGGAATTCGCTTTGATGACCTAAATGCCATTTGCCAACGATTCCAGTCGCGTACCCTTGTTGCTGAAGTATTTCCGCAATCGTGGTTTCAGACGCATTGATTCCAGTCGTTGATTTCGGAAAAAGCGCTCCATGAATTCCTATGCGATTTGCATAACAGCCTGTCAACAAACTAGCGCGCGAGGCAGAACAGACCGGTTGGGTCACATGGAAGTCCGTAAAGCGAACCCCTTGAGCTGCGAGCTGATCCAAACGAGGTGTCTTCCATTTTGTCGCTCCATAGCAACCTAAATCACCGTAACCTAGATCATCCGCGTAGATGAGTACAATATTCGGAAGCCCAGACTTCGGCGCCTGCGAGCCACTTTGTGCGTAACCTTGGGGTGCTGTCCCCAACAACACGATCGATAACGAAAGAAAAAACGTGAAGGGGCTTGGAGAGGTCAAATTCATGGTAACTTGCTCGGAGCGAGGAAAGGAATCCGTTTTGCAAAGTATAGCAGTAGATTGTGGAATCAACCGGTGATCGGCGCTTTGCGTCTTGGCCCTGGATTTCAGAAGGTCAATTTCGTCTCGATCCCCCCTTTTTTGTTGGATGAAAACTCATGCTTGTGGATGTAAAAAGCACTCCTGTCGTGGAGGTCTATCAGATGTTGGTCGGGCTTGTGACCCCACGCCCCATTGCCTGGGTTACAACTCGGTCGAAATCGGGCGTTGTTAATCTTGCGCCGTTCAGTTTCTTCAACGTGTTTGGAGCAAACCCGCCTGTCGTTGTCTTTTCCCCAACCCAGAAACGCGATGGTGGCAAAAAAGACACGTTACTCAACATCGAAGCCAATGGCGAATTCGTAATCAACGCGTCCACAGAAAAACACACCCAGCTCATCAACCTATCGAGCACGACGCTGCCTATCGAAGAAAGCGAACTGACACTCACAGGCCAAAGCACCATCGCTTCGACAAGTATCCAGACACCTCGACTTGCGGATGTGCCATTTGCCTTAGAGTGCCGAGTGCTACAAATTATGCCGGTCGGTCATGGCCCCATTTCGGCTAATTTAGTCATCGGCGAGGTTTTAACGATGCATATCGATAACGACATATTAGGGGAAGACAGTCAGCCCGACCCACGTAAATTGAAAGCCATTGCAAGGCTAGGAAACGAGTATTGGTGTCGCACTCAAGATTTGTTTCAAATGGAAAGACCCAGCTGAATCAAGCGGATTCGCTGGGTATCTAAAATTGAAAGAGGAGGATGCCCATCGATGCAAGACCCCAGCCTTGCATCGCTCACGAACTAGGGCCTTGCATCGCTCACGAACTAGGGCCTTGCATCGCTCACGAATTACGCGAGTCTTCGTTAGCCCTTTTGATTTGGACACTTCTTGGGCGCTGGAGATGATACAGGAGCGTGCATCACGGGGACCGCTACCGGCACACGCTTGACTGCCCCGCTTTTGCTTGGTGGCATTAAGACAGTATCGATAACATGGATCACTCCATTACTGGCCACCACATCGTTCTTGATAACCGTGCTGTTGTCGACAGTCAGCTTTCCATCCTGGAGCGCGAAGCTAACGGAGTTGCCTTCCAACGTTTTAGCATTTGCCACTCCGATCGCATCTTTTGCAGAAACGCTACCTGCGATCACGTGATACTTCAAAATACGAACCAGGGTATCCTTGTTCTCCGGCAGAAGCAGGGAAGCAAGGGTCTCCTTGGGCACCTTCGCAAAGGCTTCGTCGGTCGGAGCTAAAACAGTATAGGGTGTATCTCCCGTGAAAACACTCGCGAGATCTGCCGCAGTCAAGGCGGCCAACAGTGTGTTAAAGATCCCTGCCGACTTGGCGGTTTCAACGATATTGTCCTGCTTCGGGCCAGGCATCAAGACTTCGTCGATCACATGCACGATACCGTTGCTCGCCTCGACATTGGCAAGGATGACTTGAGCGTTTCCAAAACGAGGTTTCAAACCATTGCCAGTCAGCAGGAACGAGGTCCCTTCCAGAGTCTTAATTGGCTTGCCTTCGGAGGGACGTTGAATGTCGCCGAGGGAACGTTCCCCTACCACAACGTGTGCCTTTAGAATGTTGGTTAGCGTTTCGCGGCCGCTTGGCTTCAGAAGGCTCGCAAGGGTTTCCGCCGGCAACTTTGCAAATGCCTCGTCGGTGGGTGCAAAAACCGTAAACTCATCATGGGTCTGCAGAGCCCGATCAAGTCCTGTGACTACCAACAAATTGACGAGAGTCTTGAATTGACCGTTGGAGGCTGCCACTTGGACCAAGTTGTCGTCCGCCCGCAGTGAGCCAAAGGCCATGAGGGAAAGACAGCATAGACATTGAAAGAGACGTTTCATGAGTGATTTTCCTGTTAAATTAAAGTTCGCAGTTCCTGTGCACCTTGATTGTTCGAAGAAATAAGACGCTTGGATTCAACAAAATGAATTTCCCGTTGGGATATATTGTCGAGCATTGACTTGCGGCCCGGCGGGACTCATGCAGGCCGGAGACCACGGATTGCGAAATTGCTGGAAAATGGTTATTCTTTCGCGGTCCGCAATGCCCGTAGACGCAGCACAAAACCGAGACTCGTTCCCCAAGAAAATTATCCATGAACGCACCCATGAACTCGCTCACTCGACAAGCGATCGATACCATTCGAACCCTAAGCATGGACGGTGTGCAAGCGGCCAATAGCGGGCATCCTGGCACTCCAATGGCTCTGGCGCCTGTCGCTTTCCAGCTATGGACCGAATCGCTTGCCTACGATCCTTTGGATCCGCATTGGGCCAATCGAGACCGGTTCGTACTATCCTGTGGCCATGCGTCCATGCTTTTGTATTCGATGATCCACTTGTCTGGCATCCGCAGCGTGAATGCCCATGGCAAGGTCACCGACCAAGAAGCGATTACGCTCGACAATATCAAAAATTTCCGTCAGCTTCACAGCCCATGCGCGGGCCATCCCGAATTTGGATACGCAACCGGGATTGAAACCACAACCGGCCCGTTAGGGCAAGGGGTTGGGAATTCCGTCGGAATGGCGATTGCCGCCAAGTTCATGGGGGCGAAATACAATCGCCCTGGTTTCGACTTGTTCGACTACGACGTGTACGCGTTGTGCGGCGATGGCGACATCATGGAAGGGGTCGCTGCCGAAGCGGCATCGATGGCGGGTCACTTAAAACTCTCCAACTTGTGTTGGATCTACGATGATAACGGGATCACTATCGAAGGGCATACCGATCTCGCCTTTAGCGAAAATGTGGCTCTTCGCTTTCAAGGTCTTGGTTGGCACACGATCCGTGTCGAGGATGCCAACGATCTTACTGCTCTGCAAGCAGCCTTTCATGAATTCAAGTCGACCAACGACAAGCCAACTTTAATCGTGGTTCGATCGGTGATCGGATTTGGATCACCCAACAAAGCAGATACCCATGGTGCTCACGGTGCACCTCTGGGTGACGAAGAAATCAAATTGACTAAGAAGGCATACGGATGGCCAGAAGACGCGAAATTCTTGGTGCCGGATGCCGTCCGCAAATACTTCAGCGATACCATGGGCAAACGCGGTGCTGAATCCAGCGCCGCTTGGCACAAGCTGTTCGCCGATTATCAAGCCAAGTTCCCGAAGGAAGCATCGGAAGTTACGTCGATCGTCCAACACGAATTGCCTGCTGGCTGGGACAGTGGACTCAAGCCGTTCCCCGCAGACGCCAAGGGGCTTGCGACGCGTGTCAGCAGTGGGAAAGTACTCAATATGCTTGCCCCTCACATGCCAAGCTTGATGGGTGGTTCGGCAGATCTTGCCCCTTCCACCATGACCCTGCTGGATGGCGAAGCGGGCTTTGGAGCTAACAACTACGCAGGCCGCAATATGCACTTCGGTATCCGCGAGCACGGCATGGCGGCCGCCCTGAACGGCATGAGCTTGGCGGGCCTTCGGGCTTACGGTGCAACCTTCTTCGTGTTCACCGACTACATGCGGCCATCGATGCGGCTTAGCAGCATCATGCATCAACCCGTTCTTTATGTGCTGACTCATGATTCCATCGGATTGGGTGAAGATGGGCCAACTCACCAGCCCGTTGAGCATTTGGCAGCTTGCCGATCTATTCCGGGTCTCTACGTTTTTAGGCCTGCTGATGCGAACGAAGTTTTGCACTGCTACCGAGCCGCCATGCAACTGACCAAACATCCATCCGCGATGGTTCTGTCACGTCAAAATGTGCCTACCCTTGATCGGTCGAAAATGGGCGATGCCGCGGGTGCTGAAAAGGGGGGCTACATCCTAAGCGATTGCCAAGGGAAGCCCAAAGCCATTTTGATGGGGACTGGAACTGAGATCCCAATCTGCTTGAAAGCCCAAGAGCTTCTGGCCGCAGCCGGCATCGCAACTCGCGTGGTCAGTATGCCTTGCTTTGAACTTTTCGATGAGCAGTCCCCCGAATACCGAGCAAGCGTATTGCCGGCTGATGTTACCCTTCGCGTTGCGTGTGAAGCGGGCGTTCGGCAATGTTGGGATAAGTATTTGGGGATGGATGGTAAGTTTGTCGGGATGTCCACGTTCGGAGCCTCGGCCCCCTTCAACCAACTCTACGACCACTTTAAGATCACTGCCGAACAGATCGCCTTGCAAGTTCAAACGGCATAATCGAAGAGTGTCGGCAGGCAGAAGTTAGAATCGTCAAACCGAATTTTTTGTCTATTGCGGAATTCCCCTAGCTCAGTTTACTGGCTCCAATTGTCGTATCCGGCCTTGCCGGTCGTTTGACACTAGCAAGGGCCGCAATAGAATAGAGGTGGCTTTTGGATTGGTTTCTTACCGATCTACCACCCCCCCCTCCCACCTGCTCCTACTGGAATTGCTCTATGTTCGGCATTGGCCAAACTGAAATTCTCATATTCTTGGTGATTGCCATGGTGCTCTTTGGCAGCGCGAGACTCCCAACGCTCATGCGAAACCTTGGGCGAAGTGCCACCGAATTCAAAAAAGGAATGCGAGAAGAAGATTCTGACGTACCCTCCAATTCCACCGACACCGACAAAAAGAGCTAGTACATCCTATGTTTGGCGGTATCGGCACGACCGAAATGATTCTGTTTGGCATGTTGGCTTTGATGCTTTTTGGCTCCAAGCTGCCCGAGGTGGCTCGTAATCTTGGCGGAACGTACCGAGGGCTCAAAAAGAGTGTGGATGAATTCAAGCGGGAATTTCAGGCTGTAGAAACCTACGAACCGCGAATCGCCGCCCCGAAGCAAGTCGACGAGACGGAGTCAGTGGAAACCAGCGCTCCTCGATTCTCACCGCCGCCCGCTTCGAACCCCACCGAAGAAAAGTAGCCTAAAAATTAGCGCGACACGAATTGAAAGGTGTCGCACTTTCGCCGATTCCTGGCTAGAATCTGGATCTGACGAATGAGCCGGCGGCTCGTTCATTCAAGAAATTGGTCGCTTGGTGAAATTGGCAGACACGCCAGACTTAGGATCTGGTGCCGAGAGGCGTCGGGGTTCAACTCCCCGAGCGACCACTTCTTACTCTCTCATGGATCGAGTTTTTCTTACTTGGTCCTTTTCTTGCCTCGCTTTGGCAATTCCCCCCTGGAAAGTCTCTTCATCTGTGTCGATTGAAACCATCACCAGTCTTAGTAATCCCCGGATCAAAGCCGCCAGTTCCTTGCGAGAAGCAAGAGAACGTCGCGACAGCGGATTGATGATTATTGATGGGGACGAGATCGCTCGACATGCTCATTCCGGCGGGATCGAGTGCACCGAATTGTTCATCGGGGATACCACCGATGAAATGCATCGCAGCTTGATTCTGGACTGGCAGCAGCTGGTACCTGAAATTCGAATCAACGTGGTGGCTCGACCGGCCATGGCCAAGCTCCAATATGGCGGCCGCGACGAATCGCTGATTGCGATCGCACGGCAGCCAAGTCCGGCCTTAGAGACATTGGATGAACGGATAGACGCTTGCGGAAGTGCCCTAAATTCCAAATGCTTTTTGGTCTTGGATCGCGTCGAGAAGCCTGGCAATCTAGGGGCGGTGATGCGAACCGCGGATGCGGCCGGGGTAAGTGCCGTTTTGTTAAGTGATCCCGTGAGCGAAACTTGGAATCCCAATGCCATACGAGCCAGTTTGGGAGCTCTGTTCCGAGTTCCGATCGCCATTGGTTCGGCTCGGCAAGTGCAGCGCTGGCTAAGCGAGAGAGCCGTCACGATGTATGCTGCACGCGTCAATGGCGAGCAATCTCATACATCGATTGTTTATGATGATTCTACCGCCATCATCGTGGGTAATGAAACCGATGGACTTGGGCGGGAATGGGAACCTAAAAGTCAAGATGAAGCTAACGGGGTACAGGCGATTCGAATACCGATGTTCGGTGCCATCGACTCGCTGAATGTCTCGGTGAGCACATCGATCGTGCTCTACGAATACTTGCGTCAGCAAGGACGCTTTAAGACTCCCGAATCAGGCTCTCTAGCCGATTGAGTTCTTCATTGATCTCGATGGAAATTTGATTGGGGGTTTTCGCTTGTTTGGAAGGTCGATGGAATCGACTTTGGATCGGTTCGCTGTGGCGAAGTCGGTTGACCAAAATCTGGTCGAGCTGCCCTAAATAGTTGTCTTCTGCGTTGCGTTGTTGCCAAGTCTTGATCACGGATGCACCTCAAAACGAAACATGGTTACCTCCATGTGTAGATTAAAGAGTTGGGCTTCATCCAATCGGCCAAAGAAACCCTATAACAAACAAGTTTGATCTGATCTAAAAGAGGTTCGATTCTTTTCGTTTTCAAATAAATCGTCAACAACAAGTTGTTGTGATCGGCAAAATCGCTCCAGTCGTGCGCGGTGGTAAGAATGACCTGCACGGGCATTGGCTGATCGATAGATTCCGCAAAAAGAGACACGTCGATGTGTTCGATGTTACGCGTTGAGTAACTCGCGTACGTAGTCTTTGAACTGGACCATTTCCCCTGGCGGATTGGGGCCAATGATCAATGGGCCTTGGTTGGGGCTGGGGCGTAGACCGTGGCTGCCTTGAACCAAACTTGGGTCGAGTGGGATCACGTCCATTTTGTACCTCATTCCCAATTTTTTCTGAATCAGACGACCAACAGCGCGCATCTTGGAGGTCATGAAAAGCTCAACAGGGTCGTAACCAGGTTTCCGGTGAATGTCGACCGTGCGAGCAAAATCGGGCGCGTTCTTATCATCAAGCCAGTAGTAGTAGTTGAACCAGGCGTTCTCTTTTGCGAGAACAATCCACTGGCCGCTGCGTGAATGATCAAGGCTTAGTTCTGCGGGTGCGACGACCTGGTCGACCCCGTCTAAACGTTCAACGAGTTTCTTCACCTCGCGCGAGATTGATGGGTCCTGCACGTAGAGATGGGCAACTTGGTGATCGACAACAGCAAAAGCCTTCGAGTCGCCGGGCAGCATAATCTCTCCGAACGGTCCATTTCGGACTGCTAGGTAACCAGCTTCGCGCAAGGCGCGATTGATAGAGATGGATTGGTTGACAGGGACCAGTCCATATTCTGATACGACAATGGGAATGGCATCGATGCTGTGAGCCGCCTCGATCACGATTGCGGCACAGCGGTCCACTTCGGCGACTCGATCCGGGCTCGGGTGGGATAGTCTTTGAAAATCGTAATCAAGGTGTGGCAAATAGGTAAGCGTTAGGTCCGACATGTTCTTCTTCATCACCAGCGCCGTAGACTTAGCAATCCATTCGGAGGCTGGTAGACCAGCGTTCGGCCCCCAAAAGGAAAAAAAGGGAAAAGGCCCCAGAGACTGCGTGAGGTTGCACTCTGTCTTGTCCAGCACATCAAATACTTTGGACCCATCGCAACCGTAGTACGGTTTCGGCGTAACGCTCCATCGGACGGGAGCATGCTGATTGAACCACCAAAAGAGCTTGGCCGTTTCTATGCCACGATAAAGCAAATCATCGCTTTGAATCAATGAGTTCGCTTGCTGCCAGAATCGGACTTCGGCAGTATCCCGAAAATACCAGCCGTTCCCAACGATGCCATGTTGGTTAGGAAGCTTGCCTGTCAGCATGGTGGCTTGCGAGGTGCACGTCACGGCTGGGTAAGGAGCATGCCATGGTTGAGCTTGACCGAGTCTTTGTAGATTCGGCGCATGTTCTAGCAATTCAGGCGTAAGGCCGACAACATTGATGATGCAGACGCGTGACACGATCGATTTAAGTCTTCGACTCCAGCTGATCTGGTCGTTTTGCGATCTTCGGGGCTGAGTCGTCGTAGTAATCTTTGCCTACGGCAGTTCCGCCGTAATAGCCACCGTATTGATAGGTTGATCCATATCCGTATCCACCGTATCCTGACTTGCCGTAACCGCGACCGTTCGCACCGCCGTAGTTATCGTAGCGATATCCGCCGTAACCGTAGGCGTTACCACCAACACCGATTCCGTTGACCACCACCCCAAGCATGTTTGCATTAAGGGCATGAAGCATCTGGGCAGCACGCGAGGCAATTGGACGCAGATTTCTTCGAAGACGGATCGTGAGCAGAATTCCATCGACGTGACGAGCCACGTTGGCTGGATCGCTAACCGCAAGCATAGGTGGAGTATCGATAATCACGAAATCGAATCGTTCACGGAGGGTCGCGATCAGGTCGCCAAACACTTCGCTCGAAAGCAGTTCTGCTGGGTTGGACGGTCGTTTACCGCAAGTCAATGCCGATAGGTTGCTGACCGAAGTCGCCTGGATCGAGTCATCTAGTTCAGCTTTGCCACCGATGACTTGAACGAACCCGATGTCTTCTCGCAAACCGAAGAGTTTAGCCACTCGCGGGCGTCGGAAGTCGCAATCCACTAGGCAGACATTTCTGCCGGACAACGCGATTGAGACAGCGATGTTAGCAGCAACCGTTGATTTTCCGTCCCCTGGAATTGGGCTGGTCACTTGGATCACTTTGACGCCACCTTGCTGGCAACCAAAAAACAAGCCCGTTCGAATCCCGCGGAACGCTTCGCTGATGGGCGATCTTGCTTTGTGAAGCGTAACCACAGAGCTGTCGACTTTGTCATCGATTCGGTCGACCCGAGAGATTGTTGCTAATGGTAGGTGTCCGATGATGGGCATGCCGAGATCGGTTGCAATTTCTTCTGGGTTTCGGTACGAACGGTCGGCCATTTCTAGTAAGTAGGCAAGGCCGGCAAAGGCAATGAATCCAAGTGCCGCACCACCCCCGATGTACTTGGCCCAATAAGGACCATTGAAGGAACCCATCTGCGGCAAGGCCAGCCGAGTCACTGTCTTTTGACCATATTCGGACCCGAGGGACAGCTTGCGAAGATTCTCGCTGATTTGAGTCGCAACTTCGCTGACCGCTTCTAGTTCCGCTACGCTGAGAGCGTACTTGCTAATGGAAGCTTGGTTTTCCTGCATCCGCCCACGCAAGGATTCGATTTCCTGCTTGCAGTCATTCTTCTCAAAAGAGATTGCCATCAAGGCTTCTTTCAGGGCGCCAACCGAAACGTTCAGGCGACTTTCCATGGTTGGCATGTCGACTTGTTGGGTTGACGATTCGGATTCGTATTCCTTAAGTCTCTCGCGGCGTCGGGTGAGTTCTTCTTCCACTTTGCTAAGGCGGTTTTTGACGGCGATGACTTCGGGGTGGGATTCACCCTTGGATTGGTCCAAAAGCAAGCTAAGTTGCGATCGAAGTGGGATAACGCGATCCTGTTCGAATGCTTCGACAAGAGTCAGCTGGGCTCTTAAATCGCTGCGTTGCGCATTCGTACTTATATCGTCACGGAAATCGAGATTTGTCGTGTAGGACGAAAGCAATTTCAAGAGTTGTTCGGGAGAACGTTGTGCACTTCGGCCTTCTTCCACTTGCTTCAAGACTGCTTCAATATTTCGAGATTGCGAGTCCAGTGTTCTCAACTTTTCGTTGAGGCCCAAGACCGTATCCACATCGGGATCGTGTGGCTTCCCTTCCTTCATAATCAAGTTAGGGTTTGCGCTAATTTTTGCGATGTCTGCGCGCGCTTGAGCTCGATTCTTCTCGTACTCGTCACCAAACTTAGTCAATGCTGCAAGGGCTTCTTTCGTGTAGTTCTTGATGTTGCCGGTGACGAAATCCTCGTACCCACTGACGACTGCTTGAAGAATGTCACCCGATAGTTCGGCGTCGTCCGTCGTAACGCCAATCTGAATGATGTTGCTATTAACATCTTTGGAACCGAGCCTCAATTCCAGCAGCTTCGGGGACTGGAGCATTCGAACGATTTGCTCCGATGACTTCCCGGCGAGTTTTCTGTGCTGGGTTAACCGCCCAATATCGACCGCTTTCGAAAGCACGGCCGGGCTTTGGACCACTACCAGCTCGTCGCTACCGACCCCCCGGTTTTCGAGCGCCTGTTGATTGAAAGTGTTAGAAATTTGCACCTCCCTGGCTGGGGAGACCACTTGCACCAGGGCAAGGGCTTTGTATTGCTGCGGAAGCTGGCCAAAATACAAAAAGCCGGCCGTGGCGCCGACCAGAGACCCAAGAATGGGAAGCCATTTCCAGCGAATGAGGATTTTGATGAGGTCCGGATTCGTTGTACCCGAGCTCACTTGCGGAGGTGCGCTTGAAGTATCTTGATTGGGTCGAATCGCTTCCATCGTTCTTTTCTCTGATTTCATTGTGACGTGTGACTGCCCTCTATCTTAAGCGATAAGGCGATTCAATCCAGAGAAACGTCAAGCTACCCTCAGAATTTAACAGATTGAGACCTGCTGAAGCCAAGTGTCGCGGTTAACGCAACTTCTCCGAAGAGTCTGAATGTCAGGAATAGATGGAATATACTGCCGCCCACATGCTGACTTGGACTATTCACTTCGTTCCGTGCAAAAGGCCCCCCGACCAAGGCAATGTTCAAAACTGAAGCACTCGGGCAACTAGGGCCTTGACTTCTTCATTGAGCGGGTCGAGCCGTCTAGCTTGGTCGCAAAAGGTTCTTGCTTGTTGTAGCTCCCCGGATTCAATCAATCGGTTGGAAAGGCGGCAAATTAGCTTGACATTGGTCGGCTCGTACCGGATTGCATTTTTCAAGTGTTCGATTTCACCGAGAGAGTCGTCGATGGCGAGAGATGCGTCTGCTAACCAGATTTCTCGACGGGATTCCGTCATGGGAGATCCCGAAATCAATTTTCGAGCCCGTTCCCAAAGGGCAAAATAAGTGTTCGGGAATTGATCCTTCTTGAATACTTGAAGGGCTAGGGTCTGCAGTATTTCCGACCGCTGAGGGAAGATATCGATCGAAACGGAGTCATCCTCGGTTTCATTGGCAATGAGTTTTGCAACGCTAATAGATGAGGCCATACTTGATTTCATGGCTTGTAAACGAATAGTCTCTAAGTCTTTCGGCCCCAGATAGTTGCGAAACAGAATCGAGGCGCTCAGTAACTTTTGTGCGTTATGCATGGACAGTTGGTTATGTTGCTGGATCAAATGGACCATCGCTGCCGAGGTACAATTCAGATTGGTGCTGCATCTTCCCAGCAGGAATCGCCAGTCTAGGGGAGATTTCGATTGTCCGAGCGCATACCATTTGGATGCACTTGCAAGCTTGCTAAGTGCTTTGTCACCACCGACAGCTTCAATAACGCGTTCTCGGTCTTTGGAACTCAATTCTTTCTCGAGGATGATATTCAACAGAACAGGGGACGAATTGACCCATGCTTGTTCTGCTTCCGTTTGTTGAGCAGCACCAGCAACTTGGCGGATTCGATAATCCGATACAAATGCATCCGCAAAAAGCCGCATGGCAGTGGAGTTCTCTTCCAAAGTATGTTGATTTTTGCTCCAAATCTTCGCAAGTTCCATCACTTGTTCTCGCGAGCGATCGGACAACGGTTTCTTGTTTTCTAGCTTGACCCATTTTTCCATGGAGTCCGATGTAGCCAGCGACTGAACCGATGCATTCCCGAGATAGAATCCGAACGCTAGTCCCATGGACAATCCTAGTCCTAGCACGCGAGATCTTTGGGATGTTGCTTCTTTGGGTAAGTTGGCTTCTGCTTTCGATGAGGGCTGTTTGTGCATTCGTGAAACTACAAGGGCGTTTCCAAGTCGGCGATACAGACCCATCACGGAGCCCAAAAGAACGCAAGCGGGCACCCATAGCGACGGGACGATCATGGCAAAATCGACAAAGGAGTGCAAAGCTTGGCTAAACAACAGATATCCCACCGCTAGCTTGGCTGGGAAAACAATTCTCCATTCCTCTGTTGGCAGCTTTCTCTGTAGGGTAACGAACACGGCCATAAGAGACGCAACCAGCACCACAAGACCGAACAACCCGAGCTCTACTGCGCACTGGGCGTATAAACTTTCAGCGTGATAATACCAATTCGGCGAGGAAGGCCTTTGGAAAGGCAAGTATGCAAAGTGAAAGGTGCCAAGTCCGCTACCCAACCAACCGTAAAACTTGGTGGCCTGCCATGCCACACCCCAGATGTAGGCTCGACCGGTACGAAGTTCTTCTTCAAAATCGATCTCGGAGACACTCTCAAGTCGGGTGTAAGCTTGGTCATCAAGCTGAAAACCGAGCAAACATGCGAGGGATACAAGAGTTAAGGCAAATGACGTTGCGACGGCCCCACGACTCTGATTTTTTGCATTAGCAAGCAGTACCGACGCGATCATTGCAGCGAATGCGCTGAGTGCCGCGCCACGACACAGACTGATCACCAGCGATGCCACAATCGTAATCAAACAAAGCATGGATGCGATTTGGGGGGTGTTCAGGTCGGACAAGAGATCCTCGACCAAACCACGGATCTTAAGAAATGGGTTGGCATCTGGAAACTTGTAACGGACATCATTCGATTTGCGTTTTGTATTGAGCAAGGTCCAGCCCAACAACCCCAATGCACCAGCGATACACACATTGAGAAATCCTCCCGCCGAATTCTTGGAAACAAACGTGGCATAAGAACCTCCCGAAGTTAGTCCAAGAAAGTTCTCCGTTTGGTAGGAGATCGCACATTGGATACCGAAGCACGCAATCAGCACTCCTCCAAGTGTCATGACGCCGAACAAACACAATTGATGCAGGGGCTCCGAAAAGACCATAGTCCCTACCCATACCAACATCCCGCACAGGAACATGGCTACCATAGCAGCCTTGGTATGCATGGGTTCAATGCTCCATGCGAGATACCGTTTCTCGTTAGAAATGTCCTTCAAGTCACAAAGGATTTTTGAGTCAGAGTCAACCGAGATGTTTGCTTGGCGGCTTGTCAGAAGATTCGGTTCCAAGGCGGCAGGAGCCTCGGCGACGCCTAGTGCCCAACGCTGAACGGCGACTGAGGGTGGCGAGAGCATCGATGGCTCCCAACTAAAAACACCCAATGACTGTATCCAAGCAAGGCTCCCCAAACCGAAGAACACCCAGCTCAACCATGGGATTTTCGCATTGCCTTTTTTCTTGATGAAGCAAATAAAGCAGTGAACGCCCACCAAGATCGCTAAAGGAATGGCGGCCATGTACAGGTACTGTTGGCCAGACCACGTGGCGCATCCAAAATACCAAGGCAAGGCCAGAATGATCGCCAGCACAAAACCTCGAATCGTCCACGCGGAGATAACCTCGAGCGGAATGGGCGTGTAGGCTTTGCGATCACGACTGGAACGCGAACTTCGTTTCGATTTTGCGAAACCAGGATTGTACATAGACGAGGTTCAAAAGGTTAAATCTGATTGCGACCAGATTCTTGGCACCGAGCCGCGGGAGGTCGCCGCGACATACACTTCTTGAAGTGAAACCGTCAACAACCTTCTGGATTGTACTGTGAATGCCGGCGAAACCGAACTCTTTCCGGCGTAAACGTTCAATCAGACAACCTCACTTTTGCCATGCTAGCGTTTCAGCCCGTACAGTCGGAGTAAGTGTTTTGCACGGAGTCATTAGGAAACGTGTCATAATCGTTAAATTCATCCCCCTGCGAGTGACGATACCCAACAACGGGAGTCGATGTCAGAACGCCAATGCCTCAGATTGACTGGGCGCATCGATCAACTCTCACACTAAACGAATACTATGGGGGGATCGTTATGTCCGTGCGACGCATTAATACATCAGATTTGCGCCGAAATCAACGTTGGAGTCATGCCGTACGCAAACGCCTGGCCATATTGCTAGTGTTGGGAGCTGGTCTCGTTCCTTTTGCTGGCTGTTCCGCTTGGACAGGAATGAGCAATTCTTGGAAATACAACGGCGCCTGGAATGAGACGATGATGAAACATCGTAACAAACACAGCGCTAACAAAGCTTGGCACAGCCGTAAGCATCACTTCTGCAATGAAAAGTATCAACGCGAATTCGCACGCGGGTTCAAGGACGGATACATGGATGTTGCTGACGGCGGCACGGGCTGCACGCCCGCATTCCCGCCACGTGAACTGTGGGGCTGGAAGTATCAGTCCTGCGAAGGCCAGGCCCGCGTCGCAGCGTGGTTTGCGGGCTACCCTCACGGTGCCCGGGCCGCAGAAGAAGACGGTATCGGAAACTGGAACCAGATTCAAACGTCATCCGCGATTCAGCAGCAATACGCTCAACGGGGCATGCTTGCTCCCAATGCCGCCGGCATGTATCCGATTCCAGAGGCTGCCGTTCCAAACGGGATGCCTCAACGGGAATTTGCGGGACCTCATGGATTTCCAATTGACCACACGATCGAAGAGATTGATGAATCGTCCCTGCCGACTACTGGCGAAACGATCGGCATCACGAATATGCCGTCGATCATCAAACAGTAAATCGGATTGTTGAATCCAAGAACGACAAAGTCAAAAGCCATGATGCGCGTCAGTGCGTCGGCAGATCATTCGAACCGCACAATCTTTGAATCAACGCCCATGGCGTACGAGGTAATCAAAATGTCTATGGAATGGAATCCAATGACGTTCGTCAAAACCCTAAAGGGACCCAGAATGATACTCCAACGGCTGATGAAATCGCTTTCCGTGACTGGCTTGGTAGCGGTCGGCATCATGAATGTTGGGTGTGTCAATCTCACTCAGCCTTTGTCGGGCATCCCAGCTCGACGGCTACCTCCCCAGTTCCTTGCTCAAACCAAGAACAATCTCGTTCCGCTCGAACCATCGCGGCTGGGGCAGGAACCACCGAGACAGTACCTGGTCGACAAAGGGGACATTCTGGGGATCTACATCGAAGGGGTTTTGCCCTACACTGACTCGGAGAAGCCACCCGAGCCGCCACCGGTGAACTTCCCTAAAGAAGACAGCACACTTGATCCGTCGATCGGTTTCCCAATCGTCGTTCAAGAAAGTGGAACCATTTCACTGCCATCGATTGCTCCCTTAAAAGTGCAAGGAATGACGGTCGAGCAAGTGACGGATGTCATCCGCAAAGCTTACCTGGATGAAAGGATCTTCACGGATCCAGACAAACTTCGTCCAATCGTTACTATGCTGAAAGAGCGAACCTACAACGTGGTGGTAGTTCGTCAGGACGTTGCTGTTCAAGGAAATCAGCAGCAGCAGAATCAGCAACAAATCCGCGGAGCCTACAATCGTGGAGCTGACCAAAGTGCTTCGGGACGCGTCGTCAAGTTGCCCGCGTACCAGAACGACGTTCTACACGCTCTGATGGCTTCAGGTGGACTTCCAGGCATCAATGCCAAGAATGAAGTCAAGATTCTTCGCGCATCGAAGGCAGATCAACGGAAACGAGATGAGTTCATCACGCAGTTCTACCAACAGTACTACAACAATCCTGATCCTTGCAGCTGCCCACCACCGATTCCGGATGATCCAAGCTTGCTCAAGATCCCGATGCGTTTACCGCCTGGAGTGATCCCATCCTTTAGAACCGAAGATATCTTGTTGGAAGAAGGGGACGTTGTTTACATCGAATCGCGTGAAGCCGAAGTTTTCTACACAGGCGGATTGCTACCTGGTGGCGAGTGGCTTATTCCTCGAGACTATGACTTGGACGTTCTAGGGGCAATGGGGCTGTCCGGTGGTGGAGTTTCCGCGACGCAGAATCGTGGAGGCGGAATCGGAATTCAATCGCTGGGCGGTGTTCCACCTGGAATGCTGTACGTCCTCCGAAAGACACCTTGCAACGGTCAGGTAACGATCGAGGTCGATCTCGCCAGAGCAGCTCAAGACCCACGCGAACGTCCACTGGTCATGCCAGGCGATACGCTGATCCTTCGGCACAAGTCTGAAGAAGAACTCCTGAACTTCGGATTAGGCGCGTTCTTCACCTTCGGAGTTCAAGCCTTGTTACAACAGCGATAACCCTGGTCGATCCTAACCGAATCGTCCACAGTGAGCCGCGGGCGCTAGCCGCGCAACGGATTCCATGCAAAAAACAAAAGCCGCTCCAGATTGGGGCGGCTTTTTTTGTTTTGGCGACCCTAGCCGGAAGCTGCTATACTTGGTTGCCTGGCTATTCCTTTCCCACCTCAGTCTGCCTGCTATCCTTATGAACCGATTGTCGAGCATTTCGTTCGGGATCAACGCCTGTTTGGTAGCGTTTCTCGTTCTTGTTCCAGTATTCCCGATCGCCCATTCGACGGAACCAAACCCAGCATCGATTCGCGCCGTCGATTTCAAAACCGAAATCCGGCCCATTCTTTCGAATCGATGTTTTGCCTGCCATGGCCCGGATGAAGGGCATGTGGAATCGGGCCTTAGGCTAGACCACTTCGAATCTGCCACCTCACCCGCGGACTCGGGAAAGATCGCTGTCGTCCCGAAAAAGGTGTCAGAATCGGAAATGGTTCGTCGCATTCTTTCTGAAGACGAAGAGGAGCGAATGCCCCCGCCGCATTTCGGAGCTCGGTTGACCGAACGCGAAACTGCGCTACTACAAGCGTGGATTGAGAATGGAGCGACCTATTCGAAACATTGGTCTTTTGATGAGATACGTGCTCCAGATCTCAAGGAACTTCGAGCAACAGGTTCGTTCTCGCATTGGCAACATTCCCCCATCGACCTTTTAATTCTGAAAAAGCTCGAGGAAAAAGGTTGGCAACCTTCCCCGCAAGCTCGACCGGAAACGTTACTGCGCCGGCTGTCACTAGACCTGACTGGGCTACCACCAAGCCTGGAAGACCAACAAGCGTTTGCAAGCAACTTCAGTGAACAGATGTATGAGCAACGTGTGGACGAACTGTTAGCATCACCTGCCTTTGGCGAACATTGGGGTCGCAAGTGGTTGGACTTGGCTCGATACGCCGACTCGGCTGGATATGCAGACGACCCCGCTCGAACCATTTGGGCCTACCGCGATTGGGTGGTTCGCGCTATCAATGAAGGGATGCCATTCGATCAATTCACCATAGAACAGCTTGCGGGTGATCTTCTCCCGAACCCAACGGAGGATCAACTGGTTGCTACCGCCTTTCATCGCAATACCCTGACCAATAACGAAGGCGGCACCAACGACGAAGAATTTCGCAATGTTGCTGTGGTAGACCGAGTGAACACGACGATGGCCGTCTGGATGGGAGTGACCATGGCGTGTGCGCAATGCCATAGCCATAAATTCGACCCGATCTCCCAGAAAGAATACTTTCAAGTCTTCGCCATCTTGAATCAGACTCAAGATGCCGACCGTACCGATGAAAGCCCCACGCTTCCTTGGTTCACACCAGAACAACGTCGCACCCTAAGCGACACCCGAGCCCAATTGGAATCGCTCGAAAAACAAATCAATGCGCCGGATCCGTCGCTTCAACCGGAACAAGACCTGTGGTCCGCATCGCTTAAGCCCGCTATTGAATGGACAATCTCCAAGCCCGACCACGCTTCCGCCAAGTCCGGCTCCGCGGTTTCGATCGAAGAAAAGGGTGTCATCCAATTGGTTTCCACAACCCCCACGGATGCCTTCACGCTCGATCTGCCCATCGCCAGCTTCGACGATGTATCACGTATTTCTGGTCTGCAAATCAAGACGATCCCCGACTCATCCCTGCCCGGCGGTGGCGCTGCCGTCGGGAATGGCAACTTTGTTTTGACAGATGTATCTGCGTCGCTGGTAGATAACAGTCCAGGCGTTCAAGGTCGATTCGTACGTATCGATCTTCCTGGCAAAGATAAAATCCTGTCGCTGGCGGAGGTCCGTGTCATCGCAGACGGAATGAACGTTGCTGTAGCTGGAACGGCAAGCCAAAGCAGCGATGATTTTGATGGACCAGCAGGACTTGCAATCGATGGGAAAACAACGGGCGTCTTTTCCGAAAAATCAACGACCCATTCCAAGATTAGCGACTCCCCGTGGTGGGAACTGGATCTTGGAAAGGTAACTCAAGTTGAATCGATCGAGGTTTGGAACAGAACCGATGCGGGGGTCTTGGATCGGCTGGCTGGAGCGAAAGTTCAATTGCTGGCCGAAGATCGCAAGGTGATATGGGAAACATCGATTGGTCAACCGCTGGCGAGTCAGACCTACGACTTGAGACGCACCATTTCCATTCCATGGCTCGTTGCAACCGCGGACTACGCCCAAGATGGTTTTCCGCCATCGCATGCCATCGATGGAAATGCAAAGACGGGCTGGGCTGTAGGCGGCGCCATCCCACTACCTCACCAGTTGAACCTAGCGGTGAACGTTGTGGAGTTTCAAAAGCGATTCGCGAATTCAGATGCCAAGGCGCAGTCCATGAAGCTGCGTGTCATCCTGAAATTCGAATCGGATTTTCCGAACTCGGTATTGGCACGCTTCTCGATCAACCTAACTCAAGACCAACGCACTGAGTCGATGCTGAACCTTCCAAACGACATCCTGGCCTTGACGCAACGCGATCCCGCTTCGCTCAACGAAGAAGAACGTCGCACATTGCATCTCTATTACGCATCGAATATCGCTCCCAGCCGAAAAGCTCTTCGTGAACAACGAACAAGTTGGAAAGGTGTCTTGGCCAACACGAAGCCAACGACTACGGTGCCTATCCTGCGAGAATTGCCGGCGGATCGACGACGAGTGACTCATGTACAATTGCGAGGAAACTACAAAGTTCTCGGAGATCAAGTGAAAGCGGATCTGCCAACCGCATTTCACCCTCGTCGCTCCAACGGGACCCATTCCCAATCGGACGCCACTTCCAGCTCAGACGCCATGCAATCTCCCGTGGATCGGTTGCAGTTTGCACAATGGCTGATGCAACCGGACAACCCATTAACAGCCCGAGTGGTTACCAACCGTTTTTGGGAGACTTTTTTCGGGGTTGGAATCGTCCGTACGAGCGAAGAGTTCGGGTCGCAAGGAGATTTGCCTACCCACCCCGAACTTTTAGATTTCTTGGCAA
>Ga0247836_1000980_pt1 | contig 49211 bp, 47 predicted proteins | sample LaCruzMarch2015__4_FD_187116 | JGI IMG/M metagenome (GOLD analysis project Ga0247836, IMG submission 187116) | Freshwater microbial communities from meromictic Lake La Cruz, Castile-La Mancha, Spain - LaCruzMarch2015_14m | ecosystem: Environmental > Aquatic > Freshwater > Lake | place: Spain... | reverse complement strand
TTCATAGTCGATCTCAGTGCCGATCAGGAACAATTGCGCCATCGGCGCGATCAGCACCCGCGCGCCGTCCTGTTCCACCACCTCGTCCAGCGGATTGACCTCGGCCACGTAGTCCATCGTGTATTCCATGCCCGCGCAGCCGCCCTTCTTGACGCCGATGCGCAGGCCCTTGCTGTCCTGCCGGGCCATCAGCCGGGCGATCTGCGTGGCGGCGGTGGGGGTCAGGGTGACGGCGGCTTTGCCGGGAAGTCCGAACATGGGGCATGCTCCTTTGTTGGCCACAAGATGGGCCCTACGGACCCGCCTTGCAAGAACGGCGTTGCGTCAAGGTTGAACAGTCGTCCGACCCAAAGCCTCGAAGTCGATCTGCATCAGGCTTGCTTCGTGCTGCTTCAACCTGTCCACCAAAGCGACCAACCTCACGAAGTCCGGACTTTCCGTTGGAACGATTGTTTGCAGGATACCCGTAATTTCCGTTGTCGTTCTGACACTTGCCGACAGTTCACCCCGGAATTCCATCAGACTGGACAGAAGCACGAACCTGCAACCCACGGCATCCCGTTCGTTGATTGAGATGTCCGAAGAGATCTTCTCAAGCTTCTCAACGATTTCGTCGGCACGAGCGTCCAGTTTCCCTTCCATAGTCGATATCTTGCCATCAAGTGCGCGGGACCATTCATTGGCCTCACCGATCGCACTTGATTGAACGCCAACGGCCGTTTCAAGACCACGAAGCGCCTGGTCAAAGGAAAAATACAGGATGGACGCCGAAACGATCGATCCCACGATCGCGCTCACAAGGATACGGACAAGCAAGTCTTTCATCACATTACCTTTGGTCGCGTTCTTATTGATCTCCCGGAAACCTTGAGGGATCGTCAACTGCTCGAACGTGCGCTTCGTCTGATGCGAAGTCAAATCACTGTCACATGAAGCCAAGCTCCAGCTTGGCCTCGTCCGACATCATCTCCATCCCCCAGGGCGGATCGAAGGTCATCGCGACATTGACCTGTTTCACCCCGGCCACCGGTTCAATCGCATCCGACACCCAGCCCGGCATCTCGCCCGCCACGGGGCAGCCGGGGGCTGTCAGGGTCATCAGGATCTCGACCTCGTTTTCCGGGCTGATGTCCACGGTATATACCAGGCCGAGGTCATAGATGTTCACCGGAATCTCCGGGTCATAGACCGTGCGGCACGCCTCGACCACCTGATCATACAGCGGATGATCTGTCGAGGACGGGCGGATCAGCGGCGCGCCTTCGATCTTGTCCTGCGGTTGATTCATCGCGTGCCCTCCCCAGTTGTTGACCGATTATATAGGGAATGGCGCGCGAAAGGTCCAGCCTTGGCGGCTACAACACCCGCCGGGCCAGACCGACGCGGATCAGCACCCAGGTCACGGCCAGCGACCCCGCAACCGCCATGCTGTAAATCCCGAACTTCGACAGATCAGTGTGACGCAACCCGATGACGACAAAGGCCACATGGATCAGGAACAACCCGTTGGCATAGGTGCCAAGGATCCTTCCCGAACTTTGGTATGGAAATTTCAATGCCAGCAGGACGAGGGCGGGGCTGGCGAGCGCCAGGGTCAGCATGTTGTCGTGGCCCACCCCCTTGGGTGCCAGCGCGACCAGGCTGAAGCTCTCTGCCATCACCATAAGGAGGGCAACCGCGCTTGCGCCCGCCAGGGCCTTCACGCTGAACCGCCGGTCCAGATCGTGGCGGCGGATCAGCACCCCCGCCATCAGGAACGGAAAGCCGGTGAACAGCCCGTTGCGGTGCAGAACCGCCCGGTCGGTGAAGTAGGACTTTGGCGGATGCAGCAGATCATAGGCCATCGCATAGGTGATCCCGACCCCGGTCAGGAAAAGAAAGCCCATCAGCGGCACAACTCGGGACACCGGCCAGTCGCGCATCCAGGCGGCAAGGAGCGCGGCCAGCGCGAGCCCCGGCAGATACCACAACTGCCACCATCCCATGACCAGATAGCTGATCAACGCCCAAGGCTCCGGGTTGAAGATCACGCCATACCAAGCGGGCAGATAGAGCGCGGTCCAGACCACGAAAAGCGCCCCGATACGGGTCACGAAACGCCGGGTTCCACCGGCTTGCATCACGGGTTCAAAGAAATAGCCGTTGATCACGAAGAACGCCGGCACCGCGACCCGGAAAAGCCCGCCCCCAAGCAGGATGGACATCTCCGGGCCAAGGGCTGCGGCAGGGTTGACATGGATGCCGATCACGAACAGCGCCATCACGATCTTCAACAGATCGACAGAGAGTTTTCGGTCGATCATGCCAGGACTGCCGCCCTCTCTGCCCTTGGTGTCAGGGGTCAGAACGGAATTTCATCGTCCAGATCTGGGCGCGACGGCACGTTGCGCGCGCCACCGCCGCCCGCACTGCCGCCGCCGATGGCCCCGCCGCCGCGATAGTCATCGGGTGCCCCGCGATCTTCCGGGCCGCTGCCCCCTGCCGCCGCGCCGCCGCCGTCGCGACCGCCGAGCAAGGTCAATTCGCCGCGAAACTGCCGCAGAACAATCTCGGTCGTATAGCGGTCGGCCCCGGACTGATCCTGCCACTTGCGGGTCTCCAACTGGCCTTCGATATAGACCGTCGAGCCCTTCCGCAGGTATTGCTCGGCAATCTTGGCGAGGTTTTCGTTGAAGATCGCGACCGAATGCCATTCGGTCCGCTCTTTCCGCTCGCCGCTCTGCTTGTCGCGCCAGGTTTCTGACGTGGCGATCCGCAGGTTCACCACCTTGCCGCCGTTGGGAAAAGCGCGCACTTCGGGATCGCGGCCCAGATTGCCCACGATGATGACCTTGTTGACCGACCCCGCCATGGCTTTCCTCCGATTCCCCCCGCGTTCCGGCAGGTTCGCCGGAAATGGTTAACCATCAGTCTATATCCGTGGGGTCGGGGCCGTGCAACACGGGTCGGCTTGCCCGGACCCTGCCCTCGATCGGCAAGACCCTGCCGATTGGCACAGTTGGCGGGCGCTTCTGCGACGGCGGAGGCAGCCGAACGGGCTGGATTGATTTCGAAAGATGCTTATAGTCAAAGCTCAAATGAATGCGGTGATGGATGCGGCTGGATCGGAAACTCTTTGCTGTCTGTCTTGGCGTGGCGATGGCGATGCTGGGGCCGGGTCAGGCCGGGGCTGAGGGGCTGGTCTTGTCCGGGTCCAGCAAGAGCCGGGTCAACCTGTTCAAATCGCAGACCAAGCTTCTGGATGGTCGGCTTTCGTCGCAATACGATTTTTCCGTGCGGTTGAAGCCCAAGACCGAAAAGACCGATGATGCGACTGCGGCGGTGCGCTATCGCGGGTCCTACAAGGGCGAATATCTGGAGGTGGCAAAGGCCGCCGCGCGCAAACATGGGGTGCCCGAAGAGATGTTCCTGCGGCTGGTGCAGCAGGAGTCCGGCTGGAACCCCGGCGCGGTGTCGTCGAAAGGGGCGACCGGCCTTGCGCAACTGATGCCCGGCACGGCGGCCAGACTGGGGGTCGATGCGACAGACCCGCATCAGAACCTGGAAGGCGGCGCGCGGTATCTGCGCCAGATGTATGACAAGTTCGGCACCTGGAAGTTGGCGCTGGCCGCCTACAATGCCGGGCCGGGGGCTGTGGAGGAACACGACGGCATCCCGCCCTATGAGGAAACCGAAAACTACGTCGTGGCGATTCTGGGCTGACCGCGGGCGGCGGCGACGCGAGGCGCGCTTCTGCTGTGGACCCGCAGGGCCCACGGCACATGTTTGGATGCTGTAACGGCACCCATGGCCGGGTTCCGCGCCCATGCTTCCGCCACCCCATCCCTCCCCACATGGGGGAAGGGGGGCCGTGGCACGCCCTACTCCGCCGCGATCTTGATGACCGGTTCCATCTGCCTCAGAACGGCGTCGGGCAGGTGGCATTTGATCTGGTGGTTGCCTTCAAGAAACCGCACCGGGGGCATCAGGGTGTCGCAAATCCCGCCGGGGACCTGCGATTTCCACCGGCAGCGGGTCTGGAACGGGCAGCCAGGAGGCGGGTTGACCGCCGAGGGAATGTCGCCTTCGAGCACGATGCGCTTGCGGATCACCCGAGTATCGGCCACCGGAACGGCAGACAGCAGCGCCTCGGTATAGGGGTGGTAGGGGGGCTGGAACACCTGATCGGTGGTGCCCATTTCGACCACATGGCCGAGATACATCACCATCACCCGGTCGCTGAGGTAACGCACGATGCTGAGGTCGTGGGAGATGAACAGGAGCGTCGTCTTGTTCTCGCGCTGGATGTCCATCAGAAGGTCGGTGACGGCGGCCTGCACCGAGACGTCCAGCGCCGAAACCGGTTCATCGGCCACTACCACCTTGGCCCCGCCCGCGAAGGCCCGCGCGATCCCCACCCGCTGTTTCTGGCCGCCCGACAACTGGCGCGGCATCCGTTCGGCAAAGGCGCGCGGCAGTTTCACGAGGTCGAGGAGTTGCAGCATGCGGTCCGACCGTTCCTGATCGGACGTGCCGTATTTGAAGATCTCGAGCGCGCGGATGATCTGGCGGCCGACGTTCATCGACGGGTTCAGCGTGTCGAACGGGTTCTGGAACACCATCTGAACGCTCGACACCGTATCGGTGTTGCGTTTCTGGATCGGGGTCGATTGCACGTTTTCGTCAAACAGCATGATGCTGCCCGAGGTGGCGGTTTCGAGCCCCATCAGCACCTTGGCGAAGGTGGATTTGCCGCAGCCCGACTCGCCCACGATGGCGAGGGTTTCGCCTTCGCGCGCTTCGAAGCTGAGGGATTCGTTGGCTTTCACCACCTTCTTTGTGCCGCCACCAAAGGCCCCGCCCGAAATCGAGTAGTATTTCTGCAGATCCTCCATCTTGAGGACCACCCGGCCGATCGGGGTCTTTTCCTTGGTGACCTTCGCCTTCATCGGCGCGTCCCAGTCGATTTCCTGCCATTTCAGGCAGCGCGACGCGTGGCGGTCGTCGCCCGGGACATCCGACATCGCAATGTCGGTCGCATCGCAGCGCTCGGCCTGGAAGTAATCGCAGCGCGGGCCGAAGTTGCAACCCGGGGGGCGTTCATGCGGCAGCGGGAAGTTGCCGGGGATCGACACCAGCGGGCGGGAATTCTTGTCGGCGCCGGGCAGCGGGATCGAGCGGAACAGCGCCTGCGTATAGGGGTGGCGCATCTTGTCGAACACCTGCCGGACGTTGCCGGTTTCCACCGCCTCGCCGGAATACATGACGCAGAGCCGGTCGCAGACATCGAGGATCAGACCGAGGTTGTGCGAGATGAACAGCATCGAGGTGCCGTATTTCTCGCCCAGGTCCTTCACGAGGTCCACGATGCCGGCCTCGACCGTCACATCGAGCGCCGTGGTGGGTTCATCGAGGATCAGCAGCGCGGGTTTGCTCATCAGCGCCATCGCGATCACGATGCGTTGCTGCTGGCCGCCGGAAAGCTGGTGCGGATAGGCGTTGAGGATGCGGTCGGGGTCGGGCAGGCGCACGTCGGCGACGATCTGCCGCGCCAGCGCCCAAGCCTCGGATTTCGGCATGTTGCGGTGGATCATCGGCACTTCGGCCAGTTGCGCGCCGATCTTCATCGCCGGGTTCAGCGATGCCATGGGCTCCTGATAGATCATCGCGATTTCGGAGCCCCGGATGTGGCGAAGGTCCTCGTCGCCCATGTGAGTGAGGTCGCGGCCCTTGAATTTGATCGACCCGGCGACGATGCGGCCGTTCTTGCCCAGATCGCGCATCACGGCCAGCGCCACGGTGGACTTGCCACAGCCGGACTCGCCCACGAGCCCCATCGATTCGCCCGCCATCACCGTGCAGGAGAAATCCATCACGGCCGGAATCTCGCGCAGGCGGGTGAAGAAGCTGATCGAGAGATGCTCGATTTCGAGGATCGGTTTGGAGGGGTCCCAATCGGTCATGGCGGTCTCTCTGGTTTGCGTCGGACCGGGGGCCAGCCCCCGGACCCCCGGGATATTTAGGAACGGATGATGAGGGTCAGTCTTTCAGGCTTTCTTCACGCAACCCGTCGGCGAGCAGGTTCAGGCCGAGGACGAGGCTCATCAGGGCTAGGGCGGGGACGACGGCGGGGTGGGGGAACAGGGACAACAGTCTGCGGCCGGAGTTGATCGTGCTGCCCCAGTCGGGGGATTCAGGGGAAACGCCGAGGCCGAAGAAGCCGAGGGTGCCCAGAAGGATCGTGGTGTAGCCGATGCGCAGGCAGAAATCGACGATCAGCGGGCCGCGCGCGTTGGGCAGGATCTCCCACAGCATGATGTACCACGGGCCCTCGCCCCGGGTCTGGCCGGCGGCGACATAGTCGCGCGCCTTGATGTCCATCACGATGCCGCGCACGATGCGGAACACGGTGGGGGCGTTGACGAAGACGACCGAGACGAAGACGTTCAACAGGTTGGGGTCCATCGAGAAGACGCCGGTCGGGTCGGCGTTGAACGCGAGGCCCGAATAGGCCCAGAGACCGAGGAGCAGCGTGAGGCCGACGTAGAGGTTGCGCTGCGGCGGGTTGGTGAAATAGCGCGAGTTCCACAGGATCGTCAGGAAGATGATCGGGAACAGGAACAGCACGGCGGCAAGCGCGATCGGGATGCCGGTGACGCGGATCTCGGGCGTGACCAGCAGGTAGAACAGCAGGATCACCGGGAAGGCCAGAACCAGGTTGGCGATGAAGCTGAGCAGGGTGTCCAGTTTGCCGCCGAGGTAGCCTGCGGGCAGGCCGAGGGTGATGCCGACCATGAAGGCAAAGGCGGTGGCGGCGGGGGCGATGGCCAGCACCCGGCGCGCGCCCATCACCATGCGGGAGAACACGTCGCGCGCCAGAGCGTCGCCGCCCAGCAGGTAGTGGGGATACAGGGTGTCGCCCTTGGTATCCTTCAGCGCCGAACCGGGGACGGCGTTTTTCAGGCCGGACAACTGGCCCAACGGATCATGCGTGATGATCAGGTCGGCAAAGAGCGCGGTGAACACCCAGAACATCACCAGTCCGAAGCCGATCATGCCCACCGGGCTGTCGAACAGCTTGCCGTAAAGCCCGAGGCGGCGGCGGAAGGTTATCGACAGGGCGAAGGTCGCGATCAGTGCGATCCAGACCGGCAGAAACTGCACGAACATGCGGGCGAAGATCGGGCCCCAGGCGAGTTCGGTGTCCATGGTTTGCTCCTCAGCTCAGCCGGATGCGGGGGTTGAGGAAGACGTAGCCGATGTCGGAGATCAGTTGCGTCACGAGAACCACGAAGACGGCGACGACCGAACAGCCGAGCAGCAGTTCGATGTCGTTGTTGCCGGCGGCCTGCACGAGGGTCCAGCCGAAGCCCTTGTAGTTGAAAAGGGTTTCCACGATCACCACGCCGTTCAGAAGCCACGGAAACTGCAGCATGATCACGGTGAAGGGCGCGATCAGCGCGTTGCGCAGGGCGTGGCGCAGCACGACGTCGCGGAACGCCACGCCCTTCAGCCGGGCGGTGCGGATGTATTGCTGGGTCATCACCTCGGTCATGCTGGCCCGGGTCATCCGGGCGATGTAGCCGATGCCGTAAAGCGCGATGGTGATCACCGGCAGGCCGAAGTTCCAGAAGGTGAAGCCGTCCAGCGCCGAGGTCGCGGTGCCCATGAACAGCGTGTTGCCCTCGATCCAGCCCCATTCCTTCAGGATCGGCGAAATCCCGGTGGTGGCAGAGGCAAAGACGGCCACCAGGATCACGCCCGACACATATTCCGGCGTCGCGGTGGTCGCGATGGCGACCGAGGACAGCACACGGTCCGTCCGTGAGCCTTCGCGCATCCCCGACAGCACCCCCATCAGCAGCGACACCGGCACCATCAGCAGCATCACGAACAGCATCAGCCAGCCGGTCGCGGCCAGTTTTTCGCCCAGAAAGGCGGTCACGGGTTCCTTGGCGAAGGTCGAAAAGCCCCAGTCGCCCTGCAGGATGCCGCAGTAGCGGGGGGCGGCCTCGGCGGTCACGCCATTGTCGATGCACAACCCGCGCGTCACGCCCTTTTCGTCGGTGCGCAGCCAGCCCGGAACCACGCCGAGCCATTGGGCATAGCGGCCGAATACCGAACCGCCATGGCCGTTTTCTTCGATCCACGAGGCCACGGCCTCGTCGGTCATGCGGACGGAGCCCTCGGTGCGGGCAAGCTTCTCAAGGTTCGGAGGCAGGTTCGTCAGCACGAAGACGATGAACGTCAGCACCAGCGCAGTCAGCACCATCACGCCAAACCGGCGCGCCACGAATTTCACCATGTCTGGCTCCCCTTGGTCGTCAAGGCCCGCTTGGTCCGGTGGCCCGGCTGCGGGGGCTTATGGTGGGGCGCGCCGCAGCGGGCGCGCCCGGATGTCAGGCCAGATCAGGCCGAAAGCGACCACTTGTAATGGTGGTGTTCGAACGACGGGTGGATGAACACGCTCACGCCCGGCTTGGCGTGGCAGAACAGCGAGCGCCAGAACGGGTTGATGATGTAGCCTTCGTCCTGAAGGATGGTTTCCAGCGTCACCATCACTTCGCGCCGTGCGCCGGCATCGGCCAGCGAAAGGGCTTGCGCCATCGCGGCGTCGAAGTCGGCATTGGCCATGCCGGTTTCGTTCCACGAGCCGGTCGAGGTGTAGGCGAGCGACATGTTCTGCACGGCCAGCGGGCGGTGGTTCCAGGTGGTCGAGGAGAACGGGTATTTCTGCCAGTCGTTCCAGAAGGTCGACCCCGGCATCACGGTGCGCTTGATGTTGGCGCCGGCGTCGCGCAGTTGGGCTGCGACGGCATCCGTGGTGGCAGCTTCCCAGCCGTCATCCAGCGAGATGATCTCGATCTCGGCGTCCTTCAGACCGGCGGCTTCCAGCGCGGGCAGCAGGCCCGCCGGATTGATGGTCTGCGCCGGGATCTGCGCGTATTCCGGGTGGACCGGGCAGGCGTGGTGGTTTTCGGCGGTGGTGCCGAGGTTGTCGTAGCCGAGTTCGAGGACGACCTTGGGATCGACCGCCAACTGGATCGCCTGACGCACGGCCTTGTCCTTGTAGAGATCGCCGTTGGCCGAGTTCATCCGCACCACGATGGTCGAGGCGGTCACGGCCTCGTATTTCGTCCAGCCCATGCCGTCCAGGATGCCGATGTAGTCGCCGGTGGTCTCGTAGTTGCAATCCACCTCGTCGGACCCGGCCAGCGCCACCATCGCCGACGGGTCGGTGCCCGGGTCGATGTAGTGGATTTCATCGAGCGGTGCCGTGCCGCCCCACCACTTGTGGCTTTCGGGCGCGCGGACCAGGATCATCTTCTGGCCGACCGCAATCTCGCCGGGAATATAGGGGCCGGTGCCGATGGCGTTGGTCGACGGGTCCGTGCCATCGACATAGGACGAATGGACCACGGCGGCCGGATAGTCGGCCAGGTTCGGCACAACGGCGACGTCCGAGGCCGACAGCATCAGCTTGACGGTCATGTCGTCGACCTTGACCACCGAGCCTTCGCGCATCGACTTGGTCGCCTCGTCCACCAGCCCGAGGAACCGCGAGGCCATCGCGTTGCCTTCGACCGAGCCATCGGTCCAGCGGCCGAACATCCGCACCACGTCGTCGGCGGTGAAGGCATCGCCGTTGTTCCACATCACGCCGGGGCGCACTTTCAGCGTGTATTCGGTGGCGTCGGCGTTGGCTTCCCAGCTTTCCAGCAGACGGCCTTCGAAGCTGCCGTCGGGGTTGTACTGGATCAGGTATTCCAGCCAGCCGCGATAGACGTTGGAAATCTGCGGCCAGTCGGCGGTGCGCGGGTCTTTCAGCGCGCGGGTGGTCATCGCACAGCGCACGACGCCGCCGGCCTTGGCGGTCTGCGCCTGAGCCGGAGCGGCCAGCCCGATCAGGCCATAAGCGGCGGCGGCCGACACCCCCAGAGCGGTGGTGCGGGTCAGGAACTCGCGGCGGCTGAGCTGGCCTGCACGGTGTTCGCGGGCAAACATCTCGGCTGCCGGATGCAGCGCCGTGATTTCGGTGGTGTGGATCATCATGGTCTCCCTGTCGGGCATGGCCCGGGTTATTTTTTCTGGTGCAGACGACGGCTGGCGACACTGGATGCCCAGCCCGAGCAGGCCCCTTGCCTGCAAGGACCCTGACAGGACAGGTCAACGGGTCTCACTTCGCCATTCCGCATCTTTTCAGGGCTTGCGTCAACGTCTGGATTCGCCGCGCGATGTAATGTTTGCGACATAACTCTGCCGCACGCCGCAGGAAAACGACATTTGCCGGAGTTTGCAGCGTCGTCAAAACCACCGAATTCTTCTGCGTCGGCCCTGCCTGTCTGCGCCACGGCGCAACCCGGGTGATTCGACGTGGTCCCGCAGGTCAGGCCGGACCGGGACGACCCTTAGTGCGCGCGGCGGAACGCCGACGGGGAATGGCCGGTCATGTGCTGGAACGCGCGGGTGAAGTAGGCGGGCGAGGCAAAGCCGAGGCTGGTGCCGATCTGGCCAACCGGATGGTCGGTTTCCGTGAGCAACCGGCGGGCCTCGAAAATCCGGCGTTCGGCCAGAATGTCATGCGCGGAACGCCCGCAGGCCTGCTTGCAGCAGCGGGTCAGGTGGGTGGGGGTAACTCCCAGTTCCGCCGCGAGATCCCCCACGCCGCAGCCACTGCGGAACTCGCGTTCCAGCAGGGCGGTGTAGCGCGCCACCAGCCGCCGCCCGGCGTCGGGTCGCGGCGCCTCGGCGGCGGCCTTGACCGCCTGCCGTTCCAGCCAGACCCCCAGCAACCCGAGATAGTGCCGCGTCGCCCGGTCATGCGCCGGGCTGTCGCTGTCCATCTCGCGCTGGATCATGTCGAGCATCACGTTCAGTTCCTGCTGCGCATGCACTTCCCGGATGCGCAGATGCAGCGGTTCGGCGGGCAGGGTGACGGTGGTGTTCTTTCCGAAAAACACTGCGGTGCCAAAGACCTGTGGCCCGACCTCAAAGCCGTGCATCACCCCGGCGGGAATGAAGATCGCGTTGTGCGCCGTGTAGCCGCGCGTCATGCCCGAGATGGTGACGCGCCCTTGCCCCTTGGTGAACCACAGCAGGCAGGGTTCGGAAATCGAGCGCATCGCCTCTACCCGCCAACGGCCCCCGGCGGCAAGGCGGGGGATCGCGACGAGGCGAATCTGTTCGGGGTCGGTCAGGGCGATCATGGGTGATTTCTTCCGGTCTGAGGCTTCAGATAATCAGCCCCCCGCGCCCAACCCAAGCGAAAAGAACGGCCGTTGCCGGACTTGGCGTGCGGGTCGGCGGAAAGATGTGGACAAGTCTGTGGGCGATCATGGCAGCGCCACACCGCGCCAGCCGGTCTGGCGAGACCGCCCCCAGGTGCGTTGCCGCTTGGCATAGCGGCGGCTGGACAGGACGGCGGATGCGATGGCGGTGTCAAGATCCGTGTCGCCCTGCAGATGCGCCATCAGATCCGCCGCCCCGATGGCGCGCGCCCAGGGCTGGTCAGGCTGCCAGACCTGCCGGACGGCCCGCACTTCGTCCAGCGCCCCGTCGGCCAGCATGGCGGTGAACCGCCGGGCGATTCGCGCGTCCAGCCAGCCGGGATCGGGCCGCAGCACCATCGCCTGCGCCTGCCCGGGCGGCAGCAGCGGCGCCCCGGTCTGCGCCTGCCAGTCGGCCAGACCGCGCCCCGTGGCCCGCAACACCTCCCAGGCGCGCTGCACCCGCATCGGGTTGGCGGTGTCGATCCGCGCGGCCGTCGCCGCATCCAGCCCGGCCAGCAGGGCCGCGGGGCCGCAGCTTGCGCGCAACGCTTCGGCCTCAGCCCGCACATCGCCGGGGATCGGGGGAATTTCGGCCAGGCCTTCGGTCAGGGCGGCAAAATACAACCCGGTGCCGCCGACGATCACCACGGGTTGCGCCAACAGCCCCGCCACCTCGCGCAGCCAGTGGCCCACCGAATAGGTCTGACCCCGCGCGATGTGGCCATAAAGCACATGCGGCAGGGCGGCCTCGTCCGCCGCCGTCGGGCGCGCCGTCAGGATGCGCCACGGCTGATGCACCTGCAGGGCATCGGCATTGACGATCACCCGCCCGTCGCGCGCGGCCAATTCCAGTGCGAGGGCCGACTTGCCGCTGGCTGTGGGTCCGGCCAACAGGATCGGGGCCTCGCGCGACAGGGTCCGCATCACATCGCCAAACCGCATTCCCATCCCCGATCATCCTGCAAGCCGCAGGATCATGCCCCACCTTCCGACGCTTCTGCGCCGAGTTGCGGGTTGAACCCGGATGTGTTTTCCTCCTATTTGCGGTGCAAGCCTAGTGTCCTTTGAACAGCAGGGATTTTCCATGACCGCCATTGCGCCAGAGCCTTCGGTTTCCCCGGTCGGCAGCTATTCCCGCGTCATGCTGAAGATATCCGGCGAGGCGCTGATGGGGGACCAGGGCTATGGCCTGCACCCGCCCACCGTGCAGCGGATCGCCAACGAGGTGAAATCGGTCCGCGACATGGGGGTCGAGATCTGCATGGTGATCGGTGGCGGCAACATCTTTCGCGGCTTGCAGGGCTCGGCCCAGGGGATGGAGCGGACGACGGCCGACTACATGGGCATGCTGGCCACCGTGATGAACGCGCTGGCGATGCAGGCGGCGCTGGAGTCGATCGGGGTGTTCACCCGGGTGATCAGCGCCATCCCGATGGATCAGGTGTGCGAGCCCTACATCCGCCGCCGCGCGGTGCGGCATCTGGAGAAGAAACGGGTCTGCATCTTTGCCGCAGGCACCGGCAACCCCTATTTCACCACAGACACCGCCGCCACGCTGCGCGCCAACGAGATGGCCTGCCAGGCGATCTTCAAGGGCACCAAGGTGGACGGGGTCTATGACAAGGACCCCAAGAAACACGCGGATGCCAGACGATACAGCACGGTCACCTACGACGAATGTCTGGAAAAGCATCTGGGCGTGATGGATGCGACCGCGATCGCGCTGGCGCGCGACAACAATCTGCCGATCATCGTGTTCTCGCTGCAGGAACCGGGCGGGTTCAGGGGAATCCTTTCGGGGCAGGGCACCTATACCCGCGTGCATGGCTAGGGGCGTGCCAAGGCGCACCCCGCACCCACTTTCGTCCCGCAGGCTTGTCGGGTAGAACAAGGACGACGGCACCGGCGCGCAAGCCCCGGCAGAGCGAAGAAGGAAGAAGGCGATGGCGCAAGATGACCTCGAGATCGACCTCGATGCGATCCAGCGGCGGATGGACGGGGCGCTGGCCGCGTTGAAACAGGAATTCGGCAGCCTGCGCACCGGGCGCGCGTCGGCGTCGATCCTGGACCCGATCCAGGTCGAATCCTATGGCCAGATGACGCCGCTGAACCAGTTGGGCACCATCAACGTGCCAGAGCCGCGCATGGTGGTGATCAACGTCTGGGACAAGGCGATGATTTCCAAGGTGGAAAAGGCGATCCGCGAATCCGGCATCGGGATCAACCCGGTCACCGACGGCCCGCTGATCCGCCTGCCGATCCCGGAGCTGAACGAGGAGCGCCGCAAGCAGTTGTCCAAGGTGGCGGCGGCCTATGCCGAAAACGCCAAGGTGGCGGTGCGCAACGTGCGGCGCGACGGGATGGACCAGATCAAGAAGGCCAAGGCGGCCGGCATGTCCGAGGACGACCAGAAGATGTGGTCGGACGAGGTGCAGGAACTGACCGACAAGACGATTGCCGCCGTGGACCGGGCGCTGGACAGCAAGCAGGCCGAGATCATGCAGGTCTGAGCCTGCCGCGACACCGGCCTCCGCGGGCGAATTTTCGGCGAAAATTCGTCACTTGCGCGGAACACCATGTTCGCCGGGACTTTTTTTGATCCCCGGGGCGGTCCGGGGGGAATGCAGGGAACATGACGGGCGCAGGCGACACATCGCAATCCAAGGACGCCCGCCCGGCAGATCACGTGGCCATCATCATGGATGGCAACGGTCGGTGGGCCACGCAGCGCGGCTGGCCGCGTCTGGTCGGGCACCGCAAGGGGGCGGAGCGGGTCAAGCAGATCGTCCGCTGCGCCCCCGATCTGGGCATCCGCTGGCTGACGATCTATGCCTTCTCGACCGAGAACTGGAAACGCTCGACCGAGGAGGTGCTGGGCCTGATGTCGATCTTCGCCCGCTACATCGAGCGCGAGGCCGACCGGCTGGCGGCAGAGGGCGTGCGGATGCGGTTCATCGGGGATCGTGCCCGGCTGGACCCCAAGCTGCAGCGCCTGATGATCGGGATCGAGGCGCGCACCGCCGGGCTGAGCCGCCTGAACCTGACCGTGGCGATCAACTATGGCGGGCGCGACGAGTTGACCCGCGCCATGCGGCAGATCGGGGTCGAGGTGGCCGAAGGCCGGCTGGCGGCGGATGCGATCACCGACGCGGTGATTTCCGCGCATCTGGACACCAGCGGCCTGCCCGACCCCGATCTGGTGATCCGCACCAGCGGCGAGACGCGGACCTCGAACTTCCTGTCCTGGCAGTCGGCCTATTCCGAATTCGAATTCACCCCGACCCTGTGGCCGGATTTCACCCCGGCCGAGCTTGCCGCCATCGTCGCGCGCTTTGGCAACCGCGAGCGGCGGTTTGGCGGGGTGGTCAACGGATGACCGGCCCCGCAGCGGCGCGGTGGGCCGATCTGCGGACCCGGATGACCTCGGCTGCGATCATGCTGGGGGTGGGCGCGCTGGAAATCTGGCTCGGCGGGCCGTCGTTCGTGGCGCTGGTGGTGGTGTTGTCGGCGGTGATGATCTGGGAACTGTCGATGGTCACGGCCCCGGCGCAGCCCGGGGTTGCTCTGGCCCTCGCGGGGCTGGCGGCGGCGGCGCTGCTGCTGGCGGTGGGGTTTCCGCACCGGGCCGCGGCGGGGGTGCTCGCCTTGCCGGCGCTTGGCCTGCTGCTCACGCCGCGCCGGGATCCGGCCGTTGCGGCGGGCTTCGGGCTGGCGGTGGTGGTGGCGGGGTTCGGGTTGATCACCTTGCGCCACGATCAGGGCGGGATGATCATCCTGTGGGTGGTGGGGATCGTGGTGGCGTCGGATGTCATGGGGTATTTCGCGGGTCGGTTGATCGGCGGGCCCAAGTTCTGGCCCGCGATCAGCCCGAAAAAGACCTGGTCGGGTACGGTCGCCGGCTGGCTGGCGGCGGCGATGGTGGGACTGGGCTTTGTGCTGGCGGGCGCTGCGGGATGGGCGCTGGTGGCGCTGTCGCCGCTGGTCGCGGTCGCGGGGCAGATGGGCGACATCTGCGAAAGCTGGATCAAGCGGCGGGCGGGGGTCAAGGACGCGTCGGGCCTGATCCCCGGCCACGGCGGGGTGATGGACCGGTTCGATGCGATGACGGGGGCGGTTCTGGCGGTGATGGCGCTTGGTCTGCTGCTGCCACCGCCGTTCGGGGGGGGATAGGCCATGCGATCGGTTTCGGTGTTCGGGGCGACCGGGTCGGTCGGGGAAAGCACCTTCGATCTGCTGATGCGGCAGGGCGGGCCGCAGGAGTACCGTTGCGTCGCGCTGACCGGCGGGCAGAAGGTGGATCGGCTGGCGGCGATGGCGCGGGCCCTGCGGGCCGAGGTCGCGGTGACGGCGGACGAGGCCTGCCTGCCTGCCCTGCGCGACGCGCTGGCCGGGTCGGGGATTGCGGCGGCGGCAGGGCAGGCGGCGATTGCCGAGGCCGCCGACCGGCCCGCCGACTGGGTGATGAGCGCCATCGTGGGGGCGGCAGGCCTGGTGCCGGGGCTGCGTGCCCTGCGGCATGGCCGCACACTGGCGCTGGCCAACAAGGAAAGTCTGGTGACGGCGGGGCCCTTGCTGATGCGCACGGCGGCGGCACATGCCGCGCGCATCCTGCCGGTGGACTCCGAGCATTCGGCGATCTTTCAGGCCCTGGCGGGTGAGGATATCGCGTCGGTCGAGCGGATCATCCTGACGGCGTCGGGCGGCGCGCTGCGCGACTGGCCGCTGGATCGGCTGGCAAGCGCGACGGTGGCCGAGGCGCTGGCGCATCCCAACTGGGCGATGGGGCCGCGCATCACCATCGACAGCGCCTCGATGTTCAACAAGGCGCTGGAAGTCATCGAGACGCGAGAGTTTTTCGGCGTGGACCCTGCACAGATCGAGGTCATCATCCACCCGGAGTCGCTGATCCATTCGATGGTCGGGTTCCGCGACGGGGCAATCATGGCGCATCTGGGGGCGGCGGACATGCGTCATCCGATCGGCTATGCGCTGAACTGGCCGGTGCGGCAGGCGCTGCCCGTGGCGCGGCTGGACCTTGCGGCACTGGGGCAGTTGACCTTCCGCGCGCCGGACCTTGCGCGCTATCCGGCGTTGCGGCTGTGCCGCGAGGTGATGCAGACCGGCGGGCTGGCGGGGGCGGTGTTCAACGCGGCCAAGGAGGTGGCGCTGGACCATTTCATCGCGGGAAGCATCGGCTTTGCCCAGATGGCCGGGCTGGTCGAGGCGTCGCTGGCCCGGCTTTCGTCGGACCTGTGCCTTGGAAAAGCCGTCGACGGGCTTGAGGATGTGCAAGAGGCGGACCATTTGACACGGATCAGGGCGCGCGAAATTGCGGCCCGGATGCAGGCAGGATAACGGGGGCGGATCGGTTGGATTTTCTTGGATTGGTGTCCGGTGCGGGCGGGGTGCTCTGGACCGTGGTTTCCTTCATCGTGGCGCTGTCGATCATCGTGGCGGTGCATGAATACGGCCATTACATCGTCGGGCGTTGGACCGGCATCCATGCCGAGGTGTTCAGCCTGGGTTTCGGCCCGGTGCTGGCCAGCCGGGTCGACCGGCGCGGGACCAAATGGCAGTTGGCGGCGCTGCCGTTCGGCGGCTATGTGAAATTCCTGGGCGATGCCGATGCGTCGTCGCGCCGGGACGACGCGGCGATGACCGGGCTTTCGCCGCAGGAGCTGCGCCACACCATGCACGGGGCACCGCTGTGGGCGCGGGCGCTGACCGTGCTGGCGGGGCCGGTGTTCAACTTTCTGCTGACGATTGTGGTGTTCATCGGGGTGGTTGCCTGGACTGGCGTGGCGCTGGACAAGCCGGTCGTGGGGTCTTTGCGCACCGTGCCTTTTGCCGCGCCGTCGCTAGAACCGGGCGACCGGATTGTGGCGGTGAACGGGGCTGCGACACCCGATATGGCGGCGTTTGGCAAGGTGCTGTCCGACCTTGAGCCCGTCGCGCCGGTCACCTACCTTGTGGAGCGGGACGGTGCCGAGGTCGAGATTTCGGGCCAGCATCCGCTGCCGCCCATTGCGGTATCGGTGACGCCGCAGTCGGCGGCGCTCGATGCCGGGTTTCAGGAAGGCGATGTCATCCTGTCGGCAAACGGGCAGGCGATTGTGGCGTTTGACCAGCTTCCACCGATCGTCGAGGCGTCAAAGGGCGATCCGGTTGCGTTGAAGGTCTGGCGGAACGGCGAGACGTTCGATTTGACCCTGACCCCGCGACGCCGCGATGTGCCGACGGATGCCGGGTTCGAAACCCGCTGGATGATCGGGTTGGGCGGCGGGTTGGCCTTCGAACTGGAAACACGGCAGCCGGGGATCTTTGAGACGCTGAACCTTGCGCTGGATCAGACGTGGTTCGTCGGTGTCCAGTCGCTGTCCGGTCTTTGGCACATGGTGACCGGAGATATCTCCCCGTGTAACCTGTCGGGTCCCATCGGGATGGCCGAGGTGATGGGTGCCGCCGCGCGGTCGGGGTTTGACACGTTCATCCAGACGCTGGCGGTGCTTTCGCTGGGGATCGGGCTGTTGAACCTGTTCCCGATCCCGGTGCTCGATGGCGGGCATCTGGTGTTCCATGTCTGGGAGGCGGCAACCGGCAGGCCGCCATCGGAGCGCGCGCTGCAGGTGCTGATGTCGGTCGGCCTGGCGCTGTTGCTGTCGCTGATGGTGTTCGCGCTCAGCAACGATCTGTTCTGCGTCTGAGGACGCCAGCCATAGTGATGCCATAATCACGGCGCATCCTCCGTCCCAAGAAGGTGGAACGGGTGATGCGATGGAATTGGTCATGGACGGATTCAAAGGTCTTCGGCTGCTGGTCTGGCTGAACTGGGATCGGCTTTTCGCGCTTGGCACGGTGGTGGTCGGCCTTTTGGCCGGGGCCTTTCTGGGCAGCTCGTTCCTGCAGCCCTGAGCGGGGCCCCGAAACTATCCACAGCCTTTTTGCACCAGCCCGCTCGCTATAGGCTGTGGTTGAACCCACCCTTTTGACAAGCCCTGCGTGAGCAGTTAGTCAGACGTGATAGTCGTTTGATTGGGCGGAGATAGTCATGGGCAGGCACATCGGCGCGACGTTGCGGCGCACAGGGTTTCCCGCAAAGGTGCTGCGCCCGGCGGCGGTGGCGATTCTGCTTGGAGGAACGGGGCTTTCCGCAGGGTTCTTCACGCCCGCCTTCGCCCAAAGCTACAGCTTTTCGGCCGTCAGCATCGAAGGCAACATCCGGGTCGATGCGGCGACCATTCTGGGCTTTGCGGGAATCAATCGCGGGCAGAGCGTTTCGGCGGGCGAGTTGAACGACGCCTATCAGCGGATCGTCAATTCCGGGCTGTTCGAAGAGGTCAAGATCGACCCGCAGGGCAGCACGCTGGTGATCCGCGTCAAGGAGTTTCCGACGGTCAATGTGGTGGACTTTCAGGGCAACAAGCGCCTGAAGGATGAACAACTGTCCGAAATCATCACCTCGAAGTCGCGCCGGGTCTATTCGCCGTCGAGGGCCGAGGCGGATGCGGCGTCGATTGCCGAACAATACCGCATTTCGGGGCGCACCGCCGCCACGGTGGAGCCGCGCATCATCCGCCGGTCCGACAACCGGGTGGACCTGGTGTTCGAGATCCAGGAAGGCCGGACGGTCGAGATCGAGCGGCTGTCGTTCGTTGGCAACCGTGCCTTTTCCGACCGCCGGTTGCGGCAGGTGCTGGAGACCAAGCAGGCCGGTTTCCTGCGTCAGTTGATCAAGGGCGATACGTTCCAGACCGAACGGCTGGAGGTCGACAAGCAGATGCTGCGCGATTTCTATCTGTCGCGCGGCTATGTCGATTTCGAGATCCTCGATGCCTCGGCAGAACTTTCGCGCGAACGCGACGCGTCGTTCGTCGCCTTCACGGTGCGCGAGGGCAGAAGTTTCAACGTGGGCAAGGTCAGCACGGTGTCGGAAGTCGAAGGCGTCAGCGCAGCCGAATTCGACGCGGTGCGCAAGCTGCGGCCGGGGGTGACCTATACCCCCGCGATCATCGAGAACAACGTGGCGCGGATGGAAAACCTGGCGCTGCGCAAGGGGTTGAACTTCATCATCGTCGAGCCGCGCATCACCCGCGACGACCGCAATCAGGTGCTCGACGTCGAATTCGTGCTGACCCGCGGGCAGAAGGTGTTCGTCGAACGCATCGACATCGAAGGCAACACGACCACGCTGGACCAGGTGGTGCGCCGCCAGTTCCGCTCGGTCGAAGGCGACCCGTTCAACCCGCGCGAAATCCGGCAGGCCGCCGAACGCATCCGCGCCCTGGGGTATTTCACCAACGCCGACGTGAATGCCCGGCAGGGGTCGGCCCCCGATCAGGTCGTGGTCAACGTCGATGTCGAGGAACAGCCGACCGGATCGCTCAGCTTCGGCGCAAGCTATGGGGTGAGTTCCGGCGTCGGGTTGAACATCGGCTTTTCCGAGACCAACTTTCTGGGGCGCGGCCAGACGTTCAGCATGAACATCCAGTCCGGCACCGACACCACCGACAGCAGCATCAGCTTCATCGAGCCCAGCTTTCTGGGCCGCGACCTGCGCTTCAAGTTCAGCGGCGGCTACCGGATCACCGAACAGGACAATGCCGACTACGACACCACCGACATCTTTCTGACCCCGTCGATCGACTTCCCGGTCAGCGCCAACGGGCGGCTCGAACTGCGCTACAAGATCGGCGAAGACCAGATCAAGAACGTGGCCGGCACCGAGACCCCGGACGACACCAGCGATGACTCGTCGCAGTTGCTGGTCGCCGAAGCGGACCGCGGCAGGATTCTGACCTCGGCGATCGGCTACAGTTACATCTACGACACGCGGTTTTCCGGGTTGAACCCGAACAACCGTCTGCTGCTGCGTTTCGGCCAGGACTTTGCCGGGCTGGGGGGCGATGCCACCTACATCGAAACCAACGTGTTGGCGCTGGCCGAAACCAAGGTGCTGAAAGAGGAGGTCACGGTGCGCGCGATCTTCGAAGGCGGCCTGATCAACGGTGTGGACGGCTATGGCACCCGGGTGACCGAACGGTATTTCGGGCGGGGCAAAATCCGCGGGTTCGAACCCAACGGCATCGGTCCGCGCGATCTGGGGGCGGCCAACGAGGATGCCCTGGGCGGCAATGCCTTTGCCGTGGCGCGGTTCGAGGCGGACTTTCCGTTGGGTCTGCCCGAGGAATACGGCATCAAGGGCGGGCTGTTCTTCGACGTCGGGTCTGTCTGGAGCCTTGATGCAACCAATGCCACCGTCGTGGGCGAGGATTTCACCCTGCGGTCGACCATCGGGGTGTCGCTGTTCTGGGACACGCCGATCGGCCCCTTGCGGTTCAACTTCAGCCGCGCCTTGCAGAAGGAAGACTTCGACAAGGAGCAGAGCTTCGATCTGACGATCTCGACGCAGTTCTGATGCGCGTCCTGCGGATCGCCGTGCTGCTGGCGGCCGTGGCGAGCGGGGCGGTGGCGCAGGAGCCCAGCCTGTCGGGCAGCCCGGTGGTAACGCTGGATCAGGACCGTCTGTTTGCGGAATCGCAGTTCGGGCGCGCGGTCGCGGCGCGCAACGAGGCCGAAGAGCAGGCGCTTGCCGCCGAAAACCGCAAGCTGGAAGCGGCTTTCGAAGCCGAGGAACGCAGCTTGACCGATCTGCGGGCGCGCATGGCGCACGAAGAATTCCGCAAGCTGGCGGACGAATTCGACAGGCGGGTCGAAGAGGTTCGAAGCGCGCAGGAGGCCAGGTTCCGGGCGCTGCTGCGGCAACGCGAGCAGGAGCGGCAGAGGTTCAACGAGACGGCCCTGCCGGTGCTGGCCCGGTTGATGAGCGAGATGGGGGCGGTGGTGATCCTTGACCGCAGGGCCATCGTGTTCACGTTCGACAAGATCGACATCACCGACAGCGCCATCGCCCGGCTGGATGCCGAATTGGGGGACGGGATGCTTGATCCGGATTCCCCCGACCCGGCTCCGGCCGGTCCGGACCCTGTGCCAGCCCCCGCCCCCGCTCCGCCGCCGACCCGATTGCCGCCGACCTCGCCCTGACGTGGTCAACCTTGTCTGGCCGCGCCCGAATTGCTAGGCAGGGAAGACGCCCGTTTCGGGCCGGATGACAGGAGTGACGATGACTGACCAGCCTGACGCGCCGACGTTTGCCGATCTCGGGCTGATCCAGCGCATCATTCCGCATCGCTATCCGTTCCTGCTGATCGACAAGGTGCGCGACATCGTGGTGCCCAAATCCTGCGTCGGGATCAAGAACGTGACGTTCAACGAGCCGCAGTTTCAGGGGCACTTTCCGGGAATGCCGATCTTTCCCGGCGTGATGATCATCGAGGCGATGGCGCAGACATCCGGGATTCTGGTCGGGCTGTCGATGGGGCTGGTCGACAAGAATGCCACCGTGTTCTTCATGGGGGTCGACGGCGTGAAGTTCCGCCGCAAGGTGGTGCCGGGCGATGTGCTGGAATTGCACGTGACGGCGCTGCGCGGGGGCGGTCGGGTGTGGAAGTTCGAGGGGCGGGCGATCGTGGAGGGCGAGCTGGCCTGCGAGGCGACCTTCATGGCGATGTTCGACGTGCCGAAGGGATGAGGCGATGACCGGCATCCACCCGAGCGCGGTGATCGAACCCGGGGCCGTGATCGGCGAGGGGGTCGTGATCGGGCCTTTCGCGGTGATCGGGGCCGAGGTCACGCTGGCGGCCGGGGTGGTGGTCAAGTCGCATGCGGTGGTGACCGGCTGGACGGACGTGGGCGCGGGGACCGAGATTTTTCCCTTCGCCTGTGTGGGCGAGGTGCCGCAGGATCTGAAATACCAGGGCGAGCGGACCCGGCTGATCGTGGGCGCCCGCTGCCGCATCCGCGAAGGCGCGACGCTGAACACCGGCACGACGGGCGGCGGCGGGGTGACGCGGGTCGGGGATGACTGCCTGCTGATGACCGGCGCGCATGTCGGGCATGATGCGAACCTCGGCAACCGGGTGATCCTGGCCAATCAGGTGGCGATCGCCGGGCATTGCCAGATCGGCGACGATGTGGTGATCGGCGGGTTGTCGGGCATCCACCAATGGGTGCGCATCGGGCAGGGGGCGATCATCGGCGCGGTGACGATGGTGACCCATGACGTGCTGCCCTACGGGTTGGTGCAGGGGCCGCGCGGGATTCTCGACGGGCTTAACCTGGTGGGGCTGAAACGGCGCGGCGTCAGCCGGGCCGAGATCACCGCACTGCGGGCCGGGTATCAGATGCTGGCGCAGGGCGAGGGGTCGTTTGTGGACCGGGCGCGCCGCCTGGCCGAGGAAACCGACAGCCCGCATGTGCGCGAGATGACGGAGTTCATCCTGTCTGCCACCGACCGTTCGTTCCTGACGCCGAAATGACCCGGCTTGCGATCATCGCCGGGCGCGGCGCGTTGCCGGGGGTGCTGGCGGCGGCGCTGCCGGTGCCGCCGCTGGTCTGCGCGCTGGACGGGTTTTTGCCCGATGATCTGGGGGTCGACCGGGTGTTCCGGCTGGAGCGGTTGTTTCCGTTCCTGCGCCAGTTGGCCGACGAGGGAATTGCGCGGGTGGTGTTCGCCGGGGCGGTGACGCGGCCGGTGCTGGACCCGTCGCTGTTCGACCCGCAGACGGCGCAGGCGGTGCCCGACCTGCTGGCTGCACTGCGGCAGGGCGATGATGCCACCTTGCGCGCGGTGATCGGGCTGTTCGAGGCGGCCGGGCTGGCGGTGGTGGGGGTGGCCGACATCGCGCCGGGGCTGCTGGCCCCGGCAGGGCAACTCGGCGCGCTCGGGCCCGGGCCGCAGGACCCGGCCGATGCCGCGCGGGGTCTGGCGATCCTGGAGGCGCTCGCCCCGGTCGACGTCGGGCAGGGCTGTGTGGTGGCGGGCGGGCTGTGCCTGGGGGTCGAGGTGATTTACGGCACCGATGCGCTGCTGGCCGATGTGCGCGCGCGGCGGACCGGGCGCGGCGGCGTGTTCGTGAAACGCGCCAAGACCGGACAGGATCTGCGGGTCGATCTGCCCACGATCGGGCCCGCGACGGTGCAGGGGGCGATCGCGGCAGGGCTGTCGGGGATCTGCCTGCAGGCAGGCCGGGTGGTCGTGCTGGACCGTACCGCGGTGGTCGCGCTGGCCGATGCGGCGGGGCTGGCCGTCTGGGCCGTGCCGTGAAGCTGTTCCTGATCGCCGGAGAGCCGTCGGGTGATCGGCTGGGGGCGGCGCTGATGGCGGGCTTGCGGGCGGTTGCGCCGGGGGTCGCGTTTTCCGGCGTCGGCGGGCCGTTGATGGCGGCGCAGGGGCTGACCAGCCGGTTCCCGATGGAAGAGCTGACGGTGATGGGCATCGCCGAGGTTCTGCCGAAATATGCCGCGCTGAAGCGCCGGATTGCCGAATGTGCGGCGGCGGTGCTGGACCTGCGGCCTGCGGCGCTGATCACCATCGACTCCCCTGATTTCTGCCTGCGGGTGGCCAGACGCGTCAAGGCGGCGCAGCCGGGGCTGCGGACGATCCATTATGTCGCCCCGTCGGTCTGGGCCTGGCGGCCGGGGCGGGCGGTCAAGATGGCGCGGGTGATCGACCATGTGCTGGCGCTGTTGCCGTTCGAACCTGCGCTGATGCGCGCGGCGGGGATGACCTGCGATTTCGTCGGTCATCCGGTGGTGGCCGAGCCTTTGGCCTCGCCGCAGGAAAAGGCGGCGTTCGACGGGCAGGGACCGCTGATCCTGACTCTGCCGGGGTCGCGGCGGGGCGAGGTCAGCCGGCTTGCCCCGGTGATCGGGCAGGTTCTGGCGCGGGTCAGGGCGGTTCATCCGCAGGCCCGCGTCGTGCTGCCCACGCTGCGCGGGGTGGCGGGGCTGGTGCGCGAGGTGTCGGCGGATTGGCCGATCACGCCGCAGATCATCGAGGAGGCCGGGCAGAAGCGCGGGGCCTTTGCCGCCGCCGATGTGGCGCTGGCGGCGTCGGGCACGGTGTCGCTGGAGCTGGCGGCCAACCGCTGCCCGATGGTGATCGCCTATGACATGCATCCGGTCACGCTTTGGCTGATGCGCAGGGCGGCGCTGATCGATACGGTCACGCTGGTCAATCTGGTGTCGGACACCCGCGTGGTGCCGGAATTCATCGGCGCGCGCTGCCGGTCCGACCTGATTGCGCCGGCCCTGCTGGACCTGCTGGCGGATGGATCATCGCAGGACGCGGCGATGTGGGTCACGATGGAGCGTCTGGGTTGGGGCGACGAGCCGCCGGGGCTGCGGGCGGCGCGGTCGGTTCTGGCGCATCTGCCGGGTTAGCGGCCGCGCCAGATCCACCCGCCGCCGAACACCCGTCCGCCTTCGGGGGCGTAGAACACGCAGGCCTGCCCCGCCGACACGCCATCCTCGGGCTCGAGCAGTTCGACGGTGGCCTCGGTCGCCGACAGGGGCCGGATCACCGCCGGGCGCGGCGGCCGGGTTGATCGGACCTTGACCGACAGGTGCCAGTCGCCACGGCTGTCAAAGGGGTCATCCCCCAGCCAGTTGATCTCGCGCAGCGGGATGGTCCGGGTTGACAGCGCGGCCTTGGGCCCGACGATCACCCGGCGCGCATCGGCATCCAGTTTGACCACATAAAGCGGATCGCCAAGCCCGCCGATCCCCAGACCCTTGCGCTGCCCGATGGTGTAGTGGATCACGCCGCGATGGGTGCCCAGAACCGTGCCGCCAAGGTCGACGATCTGCCCCGGTTCCGCCGCCCCGGGGCGCAGTTTCTCGATCACCGCCGCATAGTTGCCGTTCGGAACAAAGCAGATGTCCTGGCTGTCGGGCTTGTCGGCCACGGCCAGACCATAGCGGGCAGCCAGCGCGCGGGTTTCCGCCTTTGACGCCAGATGGCCCAGGGGAAAGCGCAGATAGTCCAACTGGTCGCGCGTGGTCGAAAACAGGAAATAGCTTTGATCGCGTGCCGCATCACTCGCCTGATGCAGTTCCGGGCCGACCCCAAGCTTGCGCTGGATGTAGTGCCCCGTCGCCATGCAGTCGGCGTTCAGATCGCGGGCGGTGGCCAGCAGGTCCTTGAACTTCACCCGTTCGTTGCAGCGGATGCAGGGCACCGGCGTCGCCCCCGCCAGATAGGCGTCGGCAAATTCCTCGATCACCGCCTCGCGGAAGGTGTTCTCATAATCAAGGACATAATGCGGAAACCCCATGGTTTCCGCCACCCGCCGCGCATCGTGGATGTCGCGACCGGCACAGCAGGCGCCCTTTTTGGCCAGCGCCGCCCCGTGATCGTAAAGCTGCAGGGTCACCCCCACCACATCATAGCCGTCCTCGGCCAACATCGCGGCCACGACCGACGAATCCACGCCCCCCGACATGGCCACCACCACCCGCGTGTCGGCAGGGGCCTTGGGCAAGCCGAGCGAATTCAGCGGATGATCTAGCATGGAAACCCCGGCGTTGATCCGGCGGCAATATAGGAAAATGCTAGGCACTCTCAACCCCTGCATTTCAGCAATGCTTAAGGACGATCGGTCACACTCGCGGCAGGAACGAGGGACCGCTCATGTATCTCAAACGCGTTGACGGACCGCGCCAGGTCACATTGCCCGACGGCACCACCCTGAGCCGCGCCGATCTGCCCGGCCCGGAAACCCGCAGGTGGGTCGCCAGCCGCAAGGCCGTGGTGGTAAAGGCCGTGGTCTACGGCCTGATTTCCGAAGCGGAGGCCCTGGAACGCTATGCGCTGTCGGAGGAAGAATTCGGATTGTGGCGTCAGGCGGTCGCCACACATGGCGAGAAGGCGTTGCGCGTGACGACCATTCAGAAATATCGACAACTTTAGATTGTATTTTCCGCCCGTGCAGGCAGAGTAACCCCCGATTAACTAATGACCGTCAGTGTCGTTAACGAACAAGGGCCTCAGGCGGAGCACAGGCAGATGCGAATTCTACTGGTGGAAGACGATCCGACAACCTCGCGCAGCATCGAATTGATGCTGACCCATGCGAACCTCAACGTCTATTGCACGGATCTGGGGGAAGACGGCGTCGATCTGGCCAAGCTCTACGATTACGACCTGATCCTGCTGGACCTCAACCTGCCGGACATGTCGGGGCACGAGGTCCTGCGTCAGGTGCGCCTGGCCCGGGTCGACACGCCGATCCTGATCCTGTCGGGGTCCGACGATACCGAAAGCAAGATCAAGGGCTTCGGGTTCGGCGCGGATGACTATCTGACCAAGCCGTTCCACCGCGAGGAGCTGGTGGCGCGCATCCATGCGATCATCCGCCGGTCGAAAGGCCACAGCCAGTCGGTGATCAAGACCGGGCGGGTGTCGGTGAACCTCGATGCCAAGACGGTGGATGTCGAAGGCACCACGGTGCATCTGACGGGCAAGGAATACCAGATGCTGGAACTGCTGTCGCTGCGCAAGGGCACCACCCTGACCAAGGAGATGTTCCTTAACCATTTGTATGGTGGCATGGACGAGCCGGAACTGAAGATCATCGACGTGTTCATCTGCAAGTTGCGCAAGAAACTGGCCGTGGCGACGGGCGGGCTGAACTATATCGAAACGGTCTGGGGGCGCGGCTATGTGCTGCGCGAACCGGCCCCGTCGGCGGCCCAGCCCCGCTTTGCCGCCAGCGCCTGAGGCTGGACGTCCCCGCCCGCGCGCCCTAGGTTTGGCCGCGCAACGGGGAGGCTGTGATGGACGCGCAAAAGCCGGTGGCCGAACTGACCGAGGACGAGGCGCGGGCGGAACTGGCCGTGTTGTCTGCCGCCCTTGCGCGCGCCAACCTTGCCTATCACACCTTCGACGCACCGGACCTGACAGACGCCGACTATGACACGCTGAAGCGGCGCAACGCCGCGATTGAGGCGCGATTTCCGGGGCTGAAGCGGGCCGACAGCCCGACGGAGCGGATCGGGGCGCCGACGGCCGACGGGTTTGGCAAGGTCACCCATGCCGTCCGGATGTTGAGCCTCGAAAACGCCTTCGACACCGCCGATGTCACCGACTTCGACGACCGGGTGCGCCGCTTTCTGGGCCATTCCGGCCGCTTGCTCTATACTGCCGAACCCAAGATCGACGGGCTGTCGCTGTCGCTGCGCTATCACGCCGGGGTTCTGGTGCAGGCGGCAACGCGCGGCGATGGCGAGACCGGCGAGGAGGTGACCGACAATGCCCGCACGATTGCCGACATTCCGCAGCGGCTGACCGGCGCGCCCGACGTGCTGGAGGTGCGCGGCGAGGTCTACATGAGCCATGCCGATTTCGCCGCGCTGAACGCGCGCGGCGACCGGGTGTTTGCCAATCCGCGCAATGCTGCCGCAGGCTCGCTGCGGCAACTCGATGCCCGGATCACCGCCGCGCGACCCCTGCGGTTCTTTGCCTATGCCTGGGGCGAGGTGTCCGAACCGCTGGCACCGACCCAATCCGGGGCCATCGCGCGGCTGGCCGTTTTCGGCTTTGTGACCAACCCGCTGACGACGCTGTGCGACGGGCCGGAGGCGCTGCTGGACCACTATCGCACCATCGAGGCGCAGCGGGCGACGCTGGGTTATGACATCGACGGGGTGGTCTACAAGGTTGACGATCTGGGCCTGCAGGCGCGGCTCGGCTTTCGCTCCAGCACGCCACGTTGGGCGATTGCGCACAAGTTTCCGGCCGAACTGGCCTGGACGCAACTCTTGGGGATCGACATCCAGGTGGGGCGCACCGGCGCCCTCAGCCCGGTGGCGCGGCTGGCCCCGGTGACGGTCGGCGGGGTGGTGGTCAGCAACGCGACCCTGCACAACGAGGATTACATCGCGGGCCGGGATGCCAGGGGAAACCCGATCCGGGGCGGTTGCGACATCCGGGTGGGCGACTGGGTGCAGGTGTATCGCGCGGGCGATGTCATACCAAAAATCAATGACGTCGATCTTGAAAGGCGGGCAAGTTCGAACATCCCTTTCACTTTTCCAACAATTTGTCCGGAATGCGGGTCTGCAGCCGTGCGCGAGCCGGGCGATGCGGTGCGCCGCTGCACCGGCGGGCTGATCTGCCCGGCTCAGGCGGTGGAGCGGCTGAAACACTTCGTCAGCCGGGGGGCGTTCGACATCGAGGGGCTGGGGGCCAAGCAGGTCGAGATGTTCTTTCACGACCCCGACCTGCCGGTGAGGGCGCCTGCCGACATCTTTACCCTTGCCGCGCGCGATGCAGCGAACGGGTTGCGCAAGCTGAAGAACCGCGACGGGTTCGGCGAGCGGTCGGTGGGCAACCTGTTTGCCGCAATCGACGCCAAACGCCGCATCCCGCTGGATCGGCTGATCTTTTCGCTGGGGATCCGGCATGTGGGCGAGGCGGCGGCGGGCCTGCTCGCGCGGCACTATACCTCCTGGCCCGCCTTCGAGGCGGCGATCACCCAGGCCGACCCCGGCACTGCGGAATGGGCCGACCTGACGGCGATCGACGGGGTGGGGGCGGTCTTGGCAGGCTCGCTGGTGGCAGCCTTCCGCAACGCGGGCGAAAGGGCGGCGATTGACGCGCTGGTGGCGCATCTGGACGTGCTGCCGGTGCAGGCCCGCGTGCAGGCGGACAGTCCGGTCGCGGGCAAGACCGTGGTGTTCACCGGCAGCCTGGAAAAGATGACCCGTGCCGAGGCCAAGGCGCGGGCCGAGGCGTTGGGGGCCAAGGTGGCGGGGTCGGTCAGTGCGAAAACCGATCTGCTGATCGCGGGTCCGGGGGCGGGGTCGAAGGCCAGGGAGGCCGCGCGTCTGGGGGTCGAGACGATCGACGAGGATGCCTGGCTCGCCCTGATCGCCCCCGAGAAGCTTGGCCGCGCATGAGCCGCCCCGAGGCCCTGTTCCCGCTGTTTGCCGGGCTGGAAACGCTGGAGGGCGTCGGGGCCAAGACGGCAAAGGCGCTGGCGGGCCTCGGAGTGGACCGGCCGAAGGACCTGCTGTTCCTCCTCCCCGTGGCGGGCGTGGACCGGACCCGCAAAACCTCGATCCGCGAGGTGATCCCGCCTGCAACCGTGACGGTCGAGGTCGAGGTCGGCGGGCATTTCCCCCCCCGCGCCAAGGGGCCGTATCGCGTGATGGTGCGCGACCCGGAGATCGAGTTTCAACTGGTCTATTTCCATGCGCGCGGCGATTTCCTGCAAAAGCTGCTGCCGACCGGGCAGCGGCGGCTGGTGTCGGGCAAGGTCGAACTGTTCGACGGGATCGCCCAGATGGTGCACCCCGACCATGTGCTGCGGCCCGAGGAGGCGGCGGAGTTGCCAAGCTTCGAGCCGGTCTATCCGCTGGTGGCCGGGGTGACGCAGAAGGTGCTGGCCAAGGCGGTGGCGGGCGCGATGGCGCGCGCCCCGGACCTGCCCGAATGGATCGACGGGCCCTTTCTGCGGCAGGAAGGCTGGCCGTCGTGGCAGGCAGCGGTCCGTCTTGCCCATGCGCCCGGTCAGGCGGGCGATCTGGCGCAGACCGCCCCGGCGCGGGCGCGGCTCGCCTATGACGAGTTGTTCGCCCATCAGATGACGCTGTCGCTCGCGCGCGCGACCCTGCGGCGCGGCAAGGGGCAGGTGACGCGGGGCACCGGCGTGTTGCAGGCCCGGGTGTTGGACAGTCTGCCGTATCGACCGACCGGGGCACAGGTGCGCGCGGTGGCAGAGATCGCCCGGGACATGGAGGCACCGCTCAGGATGAACCGGTTGCTGCAGGGCGATGTCGGGTCCGGCAAGACGCTGGTGGCGTTTCAGGCGCTGCTGATCGCGGTCGAGGCGGGCGGGCAGGGGGTGATGATGGCCCCCACGGAAATCCTCGCGCGGCAGCATTTCGAGGGGTTGCAGCCCTTCGCGCAGGCTGCAGGGGTGCGTCTGGACCTGTTGACCGGGCGCGACAAGGGGGCAGACCGGGCGGCCCTGCTGCGGGCGCTGGCCGCGGGCGAGACGAGGATTCTGGTCGGCACCCATGCGGTGTTCCAGAAGGACGTCCAGTTTGCCGACCTGCGGTTGGCGGTGGTGGATGAGCAGCACCGGTTCGGCGTGGCGCAGCGGATGGAACTGGGGGCCAAGGGCGCTGCGGCGGATGTGCTGGTGATGACGGCAACGCCGATCCCGCGCTCGCTCGCGCTGGCCAGTTATGGCGACATGGACATTTCGGTGCTGGACGAAAAGCCGCCGGGGCGCAAACCGATCCGCACCGCGCTGATCTCGACCGCGCGGCTGGATGAGGTGGTGGCGCATCTGGCGCAGGCGGTGGCGGAAGGACGGCAGGCCTATTGGGTTTGCCCGCTGGTCGAGGACAGCGAACTGGTGGATTACGCATCGGCCGAAGCCCGGTTTACCGCGTTGCGGGCGGCGTTGGGGGATTGCGTCGGGCTGGTACATGGCCAGATGCCCCCCGCCGAAAAAGACGCGGCGATGCGGCGGTTCGTGGCGGGCGAAACGGCGGTTCTGGTGGCGACCACGGTGATCGAGGTCGGAGTGAATGTGCCCAATGCGTCGATCATGGTGATCGAGCGGGCCGAGATCTTTGGGTTGGCGCAGTTGCACCAGTTGCGTGGCCGGGTGGGGCGGGGGGCGGCGGCCTCGACCTGCCTGCTGCTCTACCAGGCCCCGCTGGGCGAGGCCGGAGAGCGGCGCCTGAAGGTGATCCGCGACACGGAAGACGGCTTTCGCATCTCGGAGGAAGACCTTGCGATGCGCGGCGCAGGCGATCTGATCGGCACCGCGCAATCCGGGCTGCCCCGGTTCCGGATCGCCGATCTGGAACGGCAGGCCGGGCTGATGGCCATCGCGCAAACCGACGCGCGCCGGTTGCTGGCCGATGATCCGGGGCTGGCCAGCCCGCGCGGCCGGGCGGCGCGCACGCTGCTGTGGCTGCTCGATCAGGACCGGGCGATCCGGCTGCTGTCGGTCGGGTAGCCCGTTTGTTCTAAAATGTTCTCATAAAGTTCTTTACATGCGGGGCGGAATATGAGAACAATACGGCAACAAGCAACGGAGGCCCTGATGTTCGACCAGATCAAAGATATCCTGACGCGCGGCAAAGACCTGCTGTGGGAGGATGCCTTGGGTGTTTCCGTGCTTTTCGTGCTGCTGTTTGCCGGTCTGTATGTGACCGGAACAGCCTGACCCTGCCTGCGGTCTTTGCTGACCGGGCCTGTTGCATCCGTCCCCAAGGGATGCGACCCGGGGCTGCCCTGCCTCGTCGCCCGCGAAAAGATTCGCGACTTGCCGCCGCCATCCATCCGGATGTGCGGCGGTCTTTTTATGCCGCCGCTTCCGCCAGGGCGGCCGCCTCGCACACCGCCTCGAGCGCCAGCAGGATCGAGGCATGGCGGTTCTTGTAGTCGCGCGCCGGGATCAACACCTCGTAATCCTGAAACGGGGTGCCCGGCACCGGGCCTGCCGCCTTCAGCATCGCGGTCAGCGCCACGCGGGCCGCCTCGAGTTCGGCCCGGCTGCGGCCAAGCACGGCCCGGCCCAGCACCGATGCCGCCGCCTGACCCAGTGCACAGGCCTTGACGTCTTGCGCAAAGGCCACCACCCGCCCGGCGTCCATCACCACATCGACCGTCACGCTCGACCCGCACAGCGGCGATCGTTTGCGCGCCGTGCCCCCGGCAGCGGCCAGGCGCCCGAGGTGCGGAATGTCGGCGGCGAGTTGCAGAATCCGGCCGGAATAGAGGTTGATCAGGTCGCTGTCGCTCATGGCATTCCCCCGCGTTCACCTCTACTTAGCTCTGGCCCACCGCAGCGCCAAGGAGAACCGCATGGCATTTGATCCGGCAAGCCTGAAATATGACGCGCAGGGCCTGATCCCCTGCATCACGCAGGATGAACGCTCGGGCGAGGTGTTGATGTTCGCCTGGATGAACGCCGCCTCGATTGCCATGACGCTGGACCGCGCGCGGATGGTCTACTGGTCGCGCTCGCGGGCCGAATTCTGGGAAAAGGGGGCCACCTCGGGGCATCTCCAGAAGCTGGTCGATCTGCGGCTGGATTGCGACCGCGACTGTCTGCTGGCGCTGGTCCGGCAGGAAGGCCCCGCCTGCCATACCGGGCGGCTGACCTGCTTTTACACCGCCATCCGCGACGGCGCGGAGGTGGAGTTGCTGAAGCCTATGGCGTGAACACCATGCGGCGGATGTCCTCGGGTGTGGCGCCGTCTTCGCGGTATTTCGACAGCGCGCGGGCATCGTCGCGCTTTGCCAGACGCCGCCCCTGGTCGTCGCGGATCAGGCGATGGTGGTGGTAAAGGGGCGTCGGCAGGCCGAGAAGCCTTTGCAACAGCACATGCAGAAAGGTCGCGTCGAACAGGTCTTCGCCCCGGGTCACTTCGGTGATGCCCTGATCGGAATCGTCGATCACGACCGACAGATGATAGGACGTCCCGATGTCCTTGCGGGCCAGCACCACGTCACCGATGTCGCGGCGCATCTGCGCCTTGTCCAACCGATGCACCCCCGCACGCAGACCTGTCTCGAAAAACGCGGCCTCGTCGATTTGCACCAGCGCCGCATCGAGGTTCAGCCGCACCGCGCCTTCGGTGTGCCCCATGCCGCGGCAGATGCCCGGATAGATCGGCCCATCCAATCCGCCGCCTTCCTGAGGGGCTGAGAGCGCCGCCCGAATGTCGCCCCGGGTGCAGATGCAACGGTAGGTCAGCCCGTCGCGCGCCAAGCGGGCGAGCGCGAACTTGTAAGCATCGGCGCGGTCGGACTGCCGCATCGCGGGCACCTCCCACCGCAGGCCAAGCCAGTGCAGGTCGTCATAGATCGCCTGCTCCCAGTCCCGTTTGCAGCGGGGTGTGTCGATATCCTCGATCCGCAACAGGAACCGGTCCCCCCGCGTCGCGGCGGTCAGGGCCGCGAAGGCATGGCCCAGATGCAGCGGGCCGGTGGGAGATGGCGCAAAGCGGGTTACCCGAGCCATGCCGTGAAGGCGTCTTTGGCGCGGTCGGTATAGGCCTTGTAGCGGTCCTTGCGCCCCTTGCGCCCGCCACGCGCGTCAATCGGGGGGAACAGGCCGAAGTTCACGTTCATCGGCTGAAAGGTCTTCGCCTCCGCGCCCCCGGTGATATGGGTGATCAGCGCGCCCGTCGCCGTGTCGGGCGGGGGCGGCGGCAGGGTTTCACCCCTGATCTGCGCCGCCGCCATCCGGCCCGCCAACAGGCCCATCGCCGCGGATTCCACATAGCCTTCGACGCCGGTGATCTGGCCGGCAAAGCGGATGTGGGGGCGCGATTTCAGCCGCATCTGATCGTCGAGCAAGGTGGGCGAGTTGATGAAAGTATTGCGATGGATGCCGCCGAGCCGCGCGAAACTCGCATCCTCAAGCCCTGGGATCATTTTAAGAACAGTGGTTTGCGCGCCATACTTCATCTTTGTCTGGAACCCCACGATGTTGTAGAGCGTCCCCAGTTTGTTGTCGCGGCGCAACTGCACCACGGCATGAGGTTTCGGCCCGCGCGGATTGGTCAGCCCCACCGGCTTCATCGGCCCCCAGCGGAGCGTTTCCCGCCCCCGTTCCGCCATCACCTCGATCGGCAGGCAGCCGTCGAAGTATCCGGCGGTTTCGCCCGGATGAAATTCGGTCTTTTCCGCCGCCAACAGCGCGTCGATGAAGGCGTTGTATTGGTCGCGGTCCATCGGGCAGTTCATGTAGGCGGTCTGTTCTTCCTCCGTCTCGCCCTTGTCATAGCGCGACTGCATCCACGCAACCGACATGTCGACACTGTCGGCATAAACGATGGGGGCGATCGCGTCGAAGAACGCCAGCGCGTCAGCCCCGGTCGCCGCGCGGATCGACTGCGCCAGCGCGCCGGACGTCAGCGGCCCGGTTGCCACGATCCAGTGCCCACCTGAGGGAAGCTCGGTCATCTCTTCATAAGACACGGAAATCAGCGGATGTGCCAACAGCCTTTCGGTGACGCTGGCCGCAAAGGGATCGCGGTCCACCGCCAGCGCCCCCCCGGCGGGCAGGCGGTGCGCTTGGGCCATCTCCATGATCAGCCCGCCCGCCGCCCGCATCTCCCAATGCAGCAGACCCACCGCGTTGCGCTCGTCATCGTCCGACCGGAACGAGTTGGAACACACCATTTCCGCCAGCAGCCCCGTGCGGTGCGCAAAGGTGCCGACCTTGGGGCGCATTTCGTGGATCACCACGGGCACACCCCGCTGCGCCGCCTGCCACGCTGCCTCGGAGCCCGCCATGCCGCCGCCGATGATGTGGAGTGTGTCGGTCATCTCGCCCCGCTGAACAGTCGCGCCCGGTGGTCGGCCACGAACGCCGCCGGGTCGCCCACGTCAAGGCCCAATTCGGCACACTTCAGGAAAAACCCTGGCGCGGGCAGGCCTTGCGACAGTTTGCCCTCGCACAGCGCGGCACGCAGGGGCTGCCCCTCGGCCGCGTCGTGCTGCATCAAGGCTTCCAGCGCCGCCGTCACCTCACCGATCCGCAGCCCAAGATCGCGGGCAAGCGCCCCGTAGGTGACCGTGCGGCCTTGGCGGGCCAGGTCTGCCAGCCGCCCCTCAAGCCGGGTCATCGCCCTGTTCGGCCACCCGCGCGACCGACACCACCTGCTCGTCGCCGCCGGTGTTGAACACCTTCACCCCGCCCGCCGACCGCGACCGGAAGGAAATCTGCGCCACCGGCACCCGGATGGACTGTCCGGTGGAGGTCGCGAGCATGATCTGATCGCCCAGATCCACCGGGAAGGACGCGACCAAAGGCCCGCCCCGCATCGCGCCGTCCATTGCCTTGACCCCCATGCCGCCCCGGCCCCGAACCGGATAATCGTGGCTGGAGCTGAGTTTGCCCGCCCCGCTCGAGGTGATCGTCAGGATCAGATCCTCGGCGGCCGACATCTGGGCATAGCGGTCGAGCGACAGATCGCCGGGTTCCACGGCCTCTTCATCGTCGGTTTCCTCGTCGGGGGCCCCGGCCATCAGGCGGCGCTGCTTGAGGTAGGCCGCGCGTTCATCCGGGTCCGCCTCGAAATGCCGGATGATCGCCATCGACACCACGCGGTCGCCCGGCGACAGGCGGATGCCGCGAACCCCGGTCGAGCCGCGCGATTTGAAGACGCGAATCTCGGTCGTCGGGAACCTGATCGCGCGACCGAGGGCCGTCACCAGCATCACATCGTCGGTATCATCGGCAATCGCGGCGTTCACCAGGCTCACGCCCTCCGGCAGGTTCATCGCGATCTTGCCGTTGCGTTTCACGTTGGTGAAATCGGAAAGATCGTTCTGCCGCACGTCGCCGTCAGAGGTTGCGAACACGATCTGCAGGCTGTCCCATTCGTCCTCCGGCACATCCACCGGCATCAGGGCGGCGATGGTAACCCCTTGGGAAATCGGCAGGATGTTGACCATCGCCTTGCCCTTCGCGGTGCGCCCGGCAAGCGGCAGCCGCCAGGTTTTCAGCTTGTAGACCATGCCGTCGGTGGTGAAGAACAACAGGTTGGTGTGGGTGTTGGCGACAAACAGGGTGGTCACCACGTCGTCTTCCTTGGTCGCCATCGACGACAGCCCCTTGCCACCGCGATTCTGGGCGCGGAATTCGATCAGCGGCGTCCGCTTGATGTAGCCGCCGCTGGTGATCGTCACCACCATGTCCTCGCGTTCGATCAGGTCTTCGTCTTCCATATCGCCGGACCAGTCGACAATCTCGGTCCGGCGGGGCACGGCGAACAGCGCCTTCATCTCGCGCAACTCGTCCGAGATGATGCCCATGATCCGGTCGCGCGACCCCAGGATTTCAAGGTAGTCCTTGATCTTGCCCGCAAGGTCCGCGAGTTCGTCGGTGATCTCCTTGACCCCCAGGGCGGTCAGGCGCTGCAGCCGCAGGTCCAGAATGGCGCGGGCCTGCAGTTCCGACAGGTTGTAGGTGCCGTCGTCGTTGATCGGGTGGGTCGGATCGTCGATCAGCTTGATATAGGGGATGATCTCGCCCGCTGGCCAGCGGCGGGTCATCAGGCGGTGGCGCGCCTCGGCGGGGTCGGCCGAGGTGCGGATCGTCGCCATCACCTCATCGACGTTCGACACGGCAACCGCCAGACCACACAGGATATGGCTGCGTTCGCGCGCCTTGCGCAGATCAAAGGCGGTGCGGCGGGCAACGACTTCCTCGCGGAAGGTCAGGAAATGGCTGAGGAAATCGCGCAAGGTCAGTTGTTCGGGCCGCCCCCCGTTCAGCGCCAGCATGTTGCAGCCGAAGCTGGTTTGCATCGGGCTGAACCGGTAAAGCTGGTTCAGCACCACATCCGCCGTCGCGTCGCGCTTGAGTTCAATCACCACGCGCACCCCGATCCGGTCGGATTCGTCCTGCACATGGGCGATGCCTTCGATCTTCTTGTCGCGCACCTGATCCGCGATGATCTCGATCATCCGCGCCTTGTTCACCTGATAGGGAACCTCGTCGATGATGATGGCGAACCGGTCCTTACGCAGTTCCTCGATATGGGTCTTGGCGCGGATGATCACCGACCCGCGACCCTCCAGATAGGCCTTGCGCGCGCCGGACCGCCCGAGGATGGTGGCACCGGTCGGGAAATCCGGCGCCGGGATGATCTCCATCAGCGCCTCCATCGACAGATCGGGATCGGCGATCAGGGCAAGGCAGCCGTCGATGACTTCGCCCAGATTGTGCGGCGGGATATTGGTCGCCATCCCCACCGCGATGCCGCCCGCGCCGTTGACCAGCATGTTGGGAAACCGGGCGGGCAGCACCGTGGGTTCACGGTCCTTGCCGTCGTAGTTGTCCTGAAAATCGACCGTGTCCTTGTCGATATCGGCCAGCAGATAGGCCGCAGGCTTGTCCATCCGGACTTCGGTGTAGCGCATCGCGGCGGCGTTATCGCCGTCCATCGAGCCGAAATTGCCCTGTCCGTCCAAGAGCTTGAGAGACATGGAAAACGGCTGCGCCATCCGCACCAGGGCGTCGTAGATCGCAGAATCCCCATGCGGGTGATATTTGCCCATCGTGTCGCCCACGGGCCGCGCCGATTTGCGATAGGCCTTGTCATGGGTGTTGCCCGATTCGTGCATCGCATAAAGGATGCGCCGATGCACCGGTTTCAGCCCGTCGCGCAGATCGGGGATGGCGCGGGACACGATCACGCTCATCGCATAATCCAGATACGCCGTCTTCATCTCTGCCGCGATGTCGATCTGCGGGCCGTGATGCGCGGGCTTTTCGGGCAGATCGTCTGCGGTATCCGTGTCTTGGGGGGTGTCGCTCACGTTTGTGCCGCCTGACTGGAAGGGGTCTATATCTTGTTGGGCAAACCTTACACCAAGCCCGGTCGCAGGTGCAAGGCGCGCGCCGGTTCAGGCACTGCGCGTGGGGCGGTCGAACACCTTGCGGCCCATCAGCGAGCCGACCAGTTCGACCATCAGCTTGGCCGTCTTGCCGCGTTCGTCGAGGAACGGGTTCAACTCCACCAGGTCGAGCGAGGTGACCAGCGCGGATTCGTGGAGCAGTTCCATCACCAGATGCGCCTCGCGGAACGTGGTGCCGCCCGGAACCGTGGTGCCGACGGCGGGCGCAATGGTGGGGTCGAGGAAATCGACGTCGAGCGAGACATGCAGCAGACCGTTTCCTTCCCGCACCATGTCCAGAAACTCGCGCAACGGGGCGACGATTCCGCGTTCGTCCAGCACCCGCATGTCGTTGATCGCGATATCGTGGTCCAGCAGGGCCGCATGTTCGGCGGGGTCGACGCTGCGGATGCCGAACAGGCAGATCCGCTCGGCCGGTATCGGGCGCGGGAACGCGGGGAAGGCGTCAAACCCCGCGCGGCCGGCGATGTAGGCCACCGGGGTTCCGTGCAGGTTGCCGGAGGTGGTGGTCAGCGGCGTGTGAAAATCGGAATGGGCGTCGAGCCACAACAGAAACAGCGGGCGGTTCTGGCGCGCGGCATGGGCGGCAGCCCCCGCCACGGACCCCAGGGCCAGGCTGTGATCGCCGCCGAGGATGATCGGCAGCCCGCCTTCGGACAAAGCATCGTCGGTGCGGTCCGCCAGCGCCGCCGTCCATCCCAGCACCTGCGCCAGCGAATGCACCGCCGGATTTGCGCAGGGCACCGGGTCGAGCGCGGGCAGCGACAGGTCGCCCCAGTCGGTCACCCGATGGCCAAGATCGCGGATCGCAGCGGCAATCCCGGCCACGCGGTAGGCGGCCGGGCCCATCAGGCAGCCGGGGCGACGCTGGCCGTCGTCGATCGGCGCACCGATCAGGATGATGTGGGGCATCGGGCAACTCCTTTTTTCGGCCAGCATAGAGCGGATTGCACAGTTGCGCGACCCATCCGCACAGGTGCTTGGAAGCGGCGGGGAATGGGCCTAGGCTTGGGCTCGAGTTGGGAGGATCGCATGATCGTCGAGTTGGGACATTTCGCGCTGGTGCTGGCGCTGGCCGTGGCGCTGGTGCAGACCGTGTTGCCGATGTGGGGGGCGCAACGCGGCAACGCGGCGCTGATGGCGGTGGGTGATACGGCGGCGGGGGTGCAGTTCCTGCTGCTGCTGACCGCGTTCGGCGCGCTGACCTATGCCTTTGTCACCTCGGACTTTTCACTGGCGCTGGTGGTGAACAATTCGCACACAGCCAAGCCGGTGATTTACAAGATTTCCGGCGTCTGGGGCAACCATGAGGGATCGCTGTTGCTTTGGGCGACGATCCTGGCGCTGTTCGGGGCCTGCGCCGCATGGTTCGGCAGCGACCTGCCCGTGGCGTTGCGCGCGCGGGTGCTGAGCGTTCAGGGGTCGATCGGAGTCGCGTTCATGCTGTTCATGCTGCTGACCTCGAACCCGTTCCTGCGGCTCGCCAGCCCGCCGATGAACGGGGCCGACCTGAACCCGCTGCTGCAGGACCCCGGATTGGCCTTCCATCCGCCGTTCTTGTATCTGGGCTATGTGGGCCTGTCGATGTCGTTCAGTTTCGCGGTGGCGGCGCTGATCGAGGGCCGGGTCGATGCGGCCTGGGCGCGGTGGGTGCGGCCCTGGACCCTTGCCGCATGGGTGTTCCTGACCATCGGGATCGCGATGGGGTCGTGGTGGGCCTATTACGAATTGGGCTGGGGCGGCTTCTGGTTCTGGGATCCGGTGGAGAATGCCAGCCTGATGCCGTGGCTGTTCGCCGCCGCCCTGCTGCACAGCGCCATCGTGGTGGAAAAACGCGAAAGCCTGAAGGCCTGGACCATCCTGCTGGCCATCATGGCCTTCGGGTTCAGCCTGATCGGGACGTTCATCGTGCGGTCGGGGGTGATCACCTCCGTCCACGCCTTTGCCAACGACCCGGAGCGGGGGGTCTTCATCCTGCTGATCCTCGCGGTGTTCCTTGGCGGCGCGCTGATACTTTATGCGGCGCGCGCCGGCGTGATGGAGGGGCGGGGCGTATTCGGCGTGGTCAGCCGCGAATCGGCCTTGGTCGCCAACAACATCCTGCTGGCGGTGTCGGCGCTGGTGGTGTTCATCGGCACGATGTGGCCGCTGGTGGCCGAGGTGCTGTGGGGCCGGGCGCTGTCGGTCGGGGCGCCGTTCTTCAACGCGGCATTCTCGCCGTTCTTCGTCGGCCTTGCGGTGATCCTGCCGGTGGGGGCCATGATGCCGTGGAAGCGGGCCGAGATCGGGCGCACCCTGCGCAGCCTGCGCCTGGCGCTGGTGCTGGCGCTGGCGGTGGGCGGGCTGGTGTTTGCGGTGCAGACCGGGCGATCGGCCTTGGGTCCGGTGGCGGCGGCGCTCGGGGCTTGGGTGGTGATGGGAGCTGTGGTCGATCTGTGGACCCGCACCGGGCGGGGGGCACTGCCTGCGCGGCTGGCCCGGCTGGGTCGGTTGCCGCGCGCCGACTGGGGCAAGGCCACGGCGCATGCAGGCCTTGGCGTGACGATCTTTGCGGTGGCCGCGATCACCGCCTGGGTGACCGAGGATATCCGCGTGGTGCAGGTCGGCGGCAGCTTTGACCTCGGGGCCTACCGCGTCAGCCTCGACGAGGTGAACGAGACCACGGGGCCGAACTATCAGACCACGATGGCCACGATGACGGTCACGCGGGGGGATCGGACGGTGGCGGTTCTGCACCCGGAAAAACGGTTCTATCCGGTGGCGGGGATGCCGACGACCGAGGCGGCGATCGGTTTCGGTGTGTTCCGCGATCTGTATCTGGTGATCGGGGATCGACAGGATGACGGCGGATGGGCGGTGCGCAGTTACATCAAGCCGTTTGCCAACTGGATCTGGGCGGGGTGCCTGATGATGGCCCTCGGCGGGTTCCTCAGCCTCTCGGACCGGCGCTTTCGGCTGGCGGCAGGCGCGCGCAAACCCGCCAGCCTGCAACCGGCGGAGTAGGCGATGCGGCGGCTGATCCTGATCCTGACGCTGCTGGCGGGGCCGGTGTTCGCAGTGCAGCCCGACGAGATGCTCGATGATCCGGCGCTCGAGGCGCGGGCCCGCGCCATCACCATCACGCTGCGCTGTCCGGTGTGTCAGGGCGAAAGCATCGACGATTCCAACGCCCCGATCAGCCGCGACCTGCGCCTTGCGGTGCGCGAGCGGCTGGTGGCGGGGGATGATGACCAGCAGGTGATCGACTACATCGTGGCGCGCTATGGCGAATTCGTGCTGTTCGACCCGCCGGTGCGCGGGGTAAACCTGATTCTGTGGCTGGCGGGGCCTGCGATGGTGCTGATCGGGGCGGCAGTGGCCTTTGGCACGTTGCGCCGGGGCAAACCCGAGGCGGCGGCCCTGTCGGACGCCGATCAGGCGCGGCTGGACGAAATCCTGAAGTCGTGACGCCGGGTTTCGGCTGTCGTTTTGGGTCCGTCGGGCTATGCTGATGCCAAAGCGGAGGGGCGGATGTATCAGACAATCACCAGTGAGGTTGCAGACGGCGTGGCGGTTCTGACCCTGAACCGGCCGCAGGTGATGAATGCGATGTCGTCGGCGTTGCGGGCCGAACTGCTGGACGGTTTGCTGCAGGCGCAATCCTCGGCGCGGGTCGTCGTGCTGACCGGGGCGGGGCGGGCTTTCTGCTCGGGGCAGGACCTGGCGGATGCGCAGGCCCTGGGGGCGCTCGATTTCGAGCGGGTGCTGAATGATGAATATGTTCCGCTGCTGAAGGCGATCACCGACTGCCCGGTGCCGGTGATCGCCGCCGTCAACGGTGTCGCGGCGGGGGCGGGGGCCAATCTGGCGCTGGCCTGCGATGTGGTGATCGCCTGCGAAAGCGCCACGTTCATTCAGGCCTTCACCCGGATCGGGCTGATCCCCGATGCGGGCGGCACCTACTGGCTGCCGCGCCAGATCGGGATGGCGCGGGCGATGGGGGCGTGCCTGTTTGCCGAAGGGGTGTCGGCGCGGCAGGCCGTCGACTGGGGGATGATCTGGGAAGCGGTGCCGGATGACGGGTTTGCCGCGCACTGGCGGGGCAGGGCGGCGGCGCTGGCGGCAGGGCCGACGCGGGCCTATGTGGGAGTGAAGCAGGCGCTTCGCGGCAGTTTCGACCACGACCTGGACGCGCAACTGGCGCTGGAGGCGCGGCTGCAGGGGGTCTGCGGGCGGACGGCGGACCTGCAGGAGGGCGTCGCGGCATTCCTGCAAAAACGCCGCCCGAATTTCGTCGGGCGGTAGGTCTGCAAAGGCTCCGCCCGAGGTTCTTCGGGCGTCACGCTGCGGCGCGGCGGGCCAGCAGGTTTGCCATCGTCTCGCCCATCGACGACGGGTTCGGCGCGACGGTGATGCCGGCGGCTGCGAGGATTTCCACCTTTTCCTGCGCCGATTCGCCAAAGGCGCTGATGATGGCGCCGGCATGGCCCATCTTGCGGCCCTTGGGGGCCGACAGGCCCGCGATATAGGCGACCACCGGCTTGGTCATGTGATCGCGGACATATTCCGCCGCCTCGGCCTCCTGCGGGCCGCCGATTTCGCCGATCATCATCACGGCGTCGGTGTCGGGGTCGGCTTCGAACAGGGCGAGGATGTCCTTGAAGGACGATCCGTTGATTGGGTCGCCGCCAATGCCGACGGAGGTCGACACCCCGATGCCGAGCGCCTTCATCTGCGCCGCCGCCTCATAGCCCAAGGTGCCGGACCGCCCGATGATGCCGACCCGACCGGGCATGTAGATATGCGGCGGCATGATGCCCATGAACCCCTTGCCGGGGCTGATCACGCCCGCGCAGTTCGGCCCGATCAGCCGCAGTTTGCGCAACTCGGGATAGCGGCGCAGGAACCGCTTCAGGCGCATCATGTCCTGGCTCGGGATGCCGTCGGTCACGCAGACGGCGGTGCGGATGCCCGCATCGGCGGCTTCCATGATCGCATCGGCGGCAAAGGGCGGCGGCACGAACACGAGAGAGGCTTCTGCCCCCGTCGCCTCCACCGCCTCGCGCACCGTGTTGAACAGCGGGCGGTCGAGGTGGAACTCACCACCCTTGCCGGGGGTGACGCCGCCCACGACGGTGGTGCCGTAGCGGATCATGTCGGCGGCGTGAAAACTGCCGATGCGGCCCGACATGCCCTGGATGATGACGCGGGTGTCTTCGGTGATCAGGATGGCCATGGGAACCTCACGCGGCTTTTGCAGGACGGGCGGCGACGGCGGCGGCGGCCGCCTCGGCCAGGGTGTCGGCCGAGATCAGCGGCAGACCGGAGTTGGCGATGATCGCCTTGCCGTCCTCGACGTTGGTGCCGGCCAGGCGCACCACCACCGGCAGGGTCAGGCCAAGCTGCTTGTAGGCCTGCACCACGCCTTCGGCCACCCAGTCGCAGCGGTTGATGCCCGCGAAGATGTTCACCAGGATCACGCTGACGTTGCCATCGGCCAGCACGGTCTGGAAGGCGCGCACCACCCGTTCGGGCGAGGCGCCGCCGCCGATGTCGAGGAAGTTGGCAGGCTCGCCCCCCGCCAGTTTGATCATGTCCATCGTCGCCATCGCCAACCCTGCGCCGTTGATCAGGCAGCCGATGTCGCCATCAAGCCCGACATAGGACAACCCGTGGTCGCCCGCCGTGCTTTCGCGCGGGTCCTCCTGGCTGCGGTCGCGCAATTCGGCGATCTGCGGCTGGCGGAACAGCGCGTTGGTGTCGAAGGACATCTTTGCATCCAGCGCCACGAGGTCGCCCGCATGGGTGATCACCAGTGGGTTGATCTCGACCATCACCGCGTCAAGGTCGCGGTAGGCGCGGTAGCAGGCGCGCAGGATGGTGACCATCTGGGCGATCTGGCCGCCCTTGAGCCCCAGTTGAAAGGCCAGTTCGCGGGCCTGAAACTCGGTCAGACCCACGGCGGGGTCGATGGTCATCCGGCGCAGGGAGGTGGGATCGGTTTCGGCCAGATCCTCGATCTCCATCCCGCCATGCGCCGAGGCCACGATCATGATGCGTTCGGATTTGCGGTCCAGCACGAAGCCCAGATACATTTCCTGCGCGATGTCGGAGGCGGCTTCGACCCAGACGCGGTAGACGCCCTTGCCGTTCGCATCGGTCTGCTTGGTCACCAGTTGGCGTCCGAACAGGGTGGCGGCAAAGCTGTGGACCTCGTCGGCGCTGCGGCAGAACTTGACGCCGCCTGCGGCCCCGCGGCCCCCGGAATGGACCTGCGCCTTGACCACCCAGCCGGAGCCGCCCAGTTCGCGGGCGCGGTATCCGGCCTGTTCGGGGCTGTAGGCCAGCCCGCCGCGCGGGACGGGGACGCCGAAACGGGCGAGGATTTCCTTGGCCTGATACTCGTGGATGTCCATGGCGTAGTCCTTTCTGGCGGTGCTCTTCCTCCCTGTCGGGTGTCATCGCGGGGTTCAAGCGAAGACGCCCGGACGGGCGGAGAACCAACGGGTCAGTGTTTCCCGGCGATGGCGTCGGCCAGCAGCAGCACGTTGTTGGCCATCTTCTCCGAAGCGGCGTCGATCATCTTGCCGTCCAGCGACGCCGCCCCCTTGCCCATGGCCTCGGCCTTGCGCAGCTCCTCGATGATCCGGCGGGCGCGAGCGATTTCCGCCTCGGGGGGCGAAAACACCTCGTTGGCCAGGGCCACCTGCGAGGGATGGATCGCCCATTTGCCCTCACAGCCAAGTGCCGCCGCCCGGCGTGCACCGTCCTTGTAGCCGTCGGGATCGGAGAAGTCGCCGAACGGCCCGTCGATGGGCCGCAGCCCGTAGGCGCGGCAGGCGATGACCATGCGGGTGATCGAGGCGTGCCACTGATCCCCGGGATACATCGGGTTCAGCCCGCCGATGTTCGTCGTGCGTGCCCGCATCGACGCGGCATAGTCGGCCACGCCGAAATGCAGCGCCTCCAGACGCCCGCCGAATTGCGCGATGGCCTCGACATTGGCCATGCCGAGCGCGGTTTCGATCAGCGCCTCGAGGCCCACGCGGGTGGTGAACCCCTTGGCCTGCTCGATCTGGTTCACCATCGCCTCGACCATGTAGAGATCGCCGGTCACGCCGACCTTGGGCACTAGCAGGGTGTGAACGCGCGACCCCGCCTGTTCCATCACATCGACCACATCGCGATACATGTAGTGGGTGTCCAACCCGTTGATCCGCACCGAGACGGTTTTTCCCTTGGCCGCCCAGTCGATGTCGTTCAGCGCCTGGATAACGTTGCGCCGCGCCTGCTCTTTCTCGGGGGGCGCGACGGCATCTTCGAGGTCGAGAAACACGAAATCGGCCGGGCCTTCGGCGGCCTTGTCGATCATGCCCGGGTTGGACCCCGGCACGGCGAGTTCAGAGCGTTGCAGGCGGGCGCGGCGCAGCGGGAACAGCGTATGGCTCATGGTCTGTCCTATTCGGCGGCGAGGCGGGCTGCGGCCCGCGAAGGTTCTGCATAGACCGCCTGTGCGGCAGCGACGCCCGACCCGAAGCGCACGTCCGCCCCGGCGGCCCGCAGCGACAGTTCGGCCAGCGCGATGGCCGTCAGGCACATGCCTTCGTTCAGATCGCCCAGGTGGCCGATGCGGAACACCTTGCCCGCCAGCGGGCCCAGGCCCGACCCGAACGAGCAGTTGTAGCGGTCATAGCCGATGCGGATCACGTCGCGCGCATCCACACCGTCCGGCACCCGGATCGCGGTGACGGTGTCGGACGCAAAGGACGGATGCTCGGCGGCGGTCGACAGGCCCCAGGCCTGCACGGCGGCCCGCACCCCCGATGCAAGCCGCGCATGGCGGGCGAACACGTTTTCCAGCCCCTCGGCCATGATCCGGTCCAGCGATTTGCGCAACCCGTGAAACAGTTGGGTGGGCGGGGTGAACGGGAAATAGCCGGTGGCATTGTTCTTCAACTGATCGGCCAGTTCGAAATAGGCCCGCCGCATGGTCGAGGTTTTCGTGGCCGCCAGCGCCTTGGCCGAAACCCCGAGGATTCCCAGACCCGCAGGCAGCATCAGCCCCTTCTGGCTGCCGGTCACCGCCAGATCGACGCCCCAGTCGTCCATCCGGAAATCGATCGAGCCGACCGACGACACACCATCGACGAACAGCAGCGCGTCGTGGAAGCTGGCATCGAGCGCGCGGCGCACCGCCGCCACGTCCGATGTGACCCCGGTGGCCGTTTCATTGTGCGTGACAAACACCGCCTTGATCGCGCCTTTGGTATCCGCAGCCAAGCGGCGGGCGAATTCCTGGCTGGGGCAGGCCGCGCCCCAGGCAAGGTCGATCACGTCAACCTGCAGCCCCAGCCGCTCCGCCATCTCGACCCAAAGCGACGAGAACATGCCATGCCGCGCCATCAGCACCCGGTCGCCGGGGTTAAGGGTGTTGGTGATCGCGGCCTCCCAGGCTCCGGTGCCCGACCCCGGGATCATCACGACATGGCCGGTCTCTGTCTTGAAAACCTTTTTCAGATCAGCGAACAGGCCGAGGGTCAGCGCACCGAAATCCGGGGCGCGCTGGTCCTGCATCGGCACGTTCATCGCCTGGCGCACCGCTTCGGGCACGTTGGTCGGGCCGGGAATGAAAAGGTGATTTGTTCCGGTGCGCATCGGTCTCTCCTTGCGTGATGCGCCGCTATCGCATCGCGGCGGCGTTGTGCAAAATGAAAGCGCGTTCTGCTGTGAATGCGAAAGTTTACAGATGTAGTAATCTGTCATAATGTAAACACCACCTGTCCTGATCACGGTGACCCCGGATGCAGAAGACCTTCATCGGACCGCATCTGCGGCGGCTGCGCACCGAACGGGGTGAAACGCAGGCCGCGATGGCGCGGGCGCTCGGGATTTCGGCATCCTATGTCAACCTTCTGGAAAACAACGAAAGATCGGTCTCCGTTGCCGTTCTGTTGCGGCTGTTCGAGGCTTATGGCGTCGATTGGCGGCAGATTGCAGAGGACGACGGGTCGGCACAACTGGCCGAACTGCGCGCGGTGATGCAGGGCCCGCTGTTTGCCGACAGCCGCCCGGACCTGACAGAGTTGCGCGCCGCGTTGGTGCATGCCCCGATGCTGGTGGCCGGCTTTCTGGCGCTGCACCGGGCCTATCAGGCGACCACCGACCAGTTGCTGTCGCTGAGCCAGACCGACGTTCCGCTGTTGTCGGGGTCACCCGAGGCGGCGGTGCATGACGTGTTTCGCCGCAACCGCAACCACTTTCGCGAGTTGGAAGAGGCGGCCGAGGCCTTCTGGGCCCATCCGGTCGAACCGGACGAGATCTATGTCGCGCTCAAAAGCCGACTGCGCGAACGCGACGGGGTGACAGTGCGGTTGTGCCGGGTCGAGGACCTGCCCGGTGCGCTGCGCCAATATGACGAATCGCGGCGCGAGATCCTGCTGTCCGAGGCGCTGGACCACACCAACCGGACGTTTCAACTGGTGCATATGGCGGGCCTGCTGGAGCAGCGCAGCCTGTTCGACACCCTGATCGCCCGCGCCGGGATCAGCGGGGCGCAGGGCATGGCGCGGCTCAGGGTCGAATTGGCGAACTACTTTGCCGCCGCCGTGCTGATGCCCTATGCGGCGTTCCTCGCCGAGGCGCGGGCGGCGAAATACGACCTCGACCATCTGGCCACCCGGTTCGGGGTGTCGTTCGAACAGGCCTGTCACCGCGCCACCACCCTGCAGCGCGAGGGCGCGCAAGGGGTGCCGTTCTTCTTTCTTCGCATCGACAAGGGCGGCAACGTGACCAAGCGGTTCAACGCCACCGGCTTTCACCTGGCCGAATACGGCGGGGCCTGCCCGCGTCTGGACGTGCACACCAGCTTTCGCACCCCGGGGCGCATCGTGCCGCAATTCGTGGAAATGCCCGACGGCAGCCAGTTCTTCGTGATTGCACGCACCGTGGACCGCCCAAGCTGGGCGCGCCATGCGCAGGACAACCGGCTGGCGGTGGCGATGGGGTGCGCGGTCGAGCATGTGCCGGCCATCGGCTATGCCGAGGGGTTCAGCATGGGGTCGGCGCGGATGGTGCCGATCGGCATCAACTGCCGCATCTGCCCGCGCAGCCAGTGCGAACAACGCGCCCACCACGCCGCCATCCTGACCGACCCGGTGGACGAACGCCGCCGGGGGGTCACGCGCTATGACAGCTAGGGAAAGTGGTAGGCCCGGAGGGACTCGAACCCTTCAGCGATATATATAAAACATAGGCTTACGCTGATTTCTGGCACGCTGGAACGAACAAATTCTGGCACGAGAAAGTGCTCGTTGTCCGAAGTGTAAACCGTTGAAGGCAACATGCTAAAGCTCGCTGCTGCCCACCCGACTTGACCCAGAGACAAGAACCGGCTGACCTTTCCTGCGCCGACGCCTCATCCCGCGTCGAGGAGCGCCATGAGCGCACCTACCCGCTTAGGGGTGATCTTGGGGTCACTTCCGCAGGAGATCACCCGGATGAACTCGATCCACGCCTGCTCGTTCTCGCTCAGCTGGTCCCACGGTCCCACCGGACCCATCGGAACCGTAAACACACCACCATCACCACCATCGTCTGCCAGCGCACTCATTTCCCGAAGACCCCTCTCAGAGCAGCACGCGAGCGGGCAGCCAGTCTCGGATCACTGTTGTCCGACGCGTCGCGCAGTTCCGTCAGCCAGCCACGTTCGTTCTCGGTGGTGGGCGTGCCGAAGATCTCGGTGATCGCCTTCGCTGCGGTCGACCCGACGGCCTGATCCAGCGCCAGACGCATGAGATAGGCCGGGTCGACCTCGAGCGCCTTCGCCAGAGACGGCACCCTGTCGAGCGGCACCTTGTTACGACCGCTCTTCAAAAGCGAGACCATATTGGCGTTCGGGAAACCCGCTTCGGAGGCGATCTCGGCCTGGGTCTTGCGGTGCGAGAGGTCACGGACTCGGTCAGCGATCAGCTTCGCGGTCGGGGTGTTCTGGTAGGGCAACATCTTGGTTCACTCTCATGCGGTTGATCACACGACATACTTATCGCGATGCTTGAGCAGGTTCGGGTGGGACTTCGCGTGCGATGCAGAGATGCGCGAAGTCCTAGAAGAACGACGAGACAGTGATGGGGGTGGCTCGGGTGTCCGCAGACCGGGGATGCCAGAACCCTCCACCCCTGCTAGAGGAGCGTCATCTTGGTCTCGCCGGCGCGGTTCAAGAGAGGCGTTTCGGTCGCGCGCCAGTCACTGACCGTTCGTTTGCCGACTACAATCCCCCAAAAATCGACTACGCTGCCCGCATCAATTTTGCACGCAGAGGTCACAATGCCGGAACTGTATGATGCGCTACCCACGGGCGAGTATCCCAACTTGAGGTTGGGGCTGGTAGTTACACTCGGAAATCCGGTGAGTATGCGGAAAAATCGATCGGGGTGACCATCGACCATGGAGAGCCTTTACTCTTTCAGGGCTGGAAGCTCGGCATGGAGGCTCATGATGGCGGCGCCTGAGCAAAACACGACGAACGGAGAAACCTTGACCGAGAAACAAGCCTTCGCTGAACCGCGCCGGGTTTGCCGGAGGCTGATTGACATTAGTTACGCGGCCATGGCTTCAGTTTCCAGAGTTGCGTAGAAGATTGCTTCGGCTTCCGCGGGCGGGATGTTCCCGATGGGTTCGAGCAG
>Ga0247836_1000968_pt1 | contig 49684 bp, 27 predicted proteins | sample LaCruzMarch2015__4_FD_187116 | JGI IMG/M metagenome (GOLD analysis project Ga0247836, IMG submission 187116) | Freshwater microbial communities from meromictic Lake La Cruz, Castile-La Mancha, Spain - LaCruzMarch2015_14m | ecosystem: Environmental > Aquatic > Freshwater > Lake | place: Spain... | reverse complement strand
GGCGGCGACTTTCGATTTAGCCAGGACCCTCTGCATTCCTTTACTTGCAACCTCGGATGAACTGGCCCTTGCCCCGAGCTTCGTATCGAGTCGCAGTGTCGATGATTGGTTGAAGACCATGCAACTGGATCGCTGGGACCCTGTACTTCCGAGAAGGGTCGCCAATCAATGTGTGCAGGTTCTCACCAAACGCAATCTGTCTCGCGAGGAAAAAGCGAAGTGGCTCGCAGCCTTCGATGTTGCATCTCAGGAATTTCTTCGCCGAGACTCCAACCACTGGTCTGCTGCTGCTGAATGCGGGAGATGGCACACCTTCCTTGGCGAGAAAGAGGATAGAACCGGCCAGGATTCCAACGACAAGAAAGCCAATTTGGACCATCGTCAAATGGCGCTATCAAATTTCAACCGTGCTGCGCAGCTGTACCCCAATTCAGCCAGTTGCCAATTGCAGGCAGCGGTAGCTGCAGCTTGGGCAGGCGAATCGAAAAGCTCCATGGAAAAGATCGAGGCGGCCATGACGATTGATCGAACCACCGTCCACTTGGATAGAAAAATCCAGGCTTCTGTCGTGATCTTTCCGTACTCGCTAGAAATCCTAGGTCCGAAGCTGCCTACCGCCGCTAGAGAGGCCCTGGAACCGACCGCTGCAAGAGGCGAACCGGTTCTTGATTGGCTGCGTAATCGAAGTCCATAATGGATCAAGGTAGATTCCGACTGGGAAGGAGCGTAAGCCCATCGCCTCTTTATTGCCAACTCGGCTGCTCAATAATCCAGTCCTTCGTGTTAGAATAATAGGGCAGGATCGGTTCGTCCCACCGAAATCCTGACTACGCTTGAAGTGAATGTGGACTTGTTTTCTCGTGGTTGAATGATCGAAATGCGAACTCTTCTATTCTGCGTACTATGTGTTGGAATCGGCTTCGGAATCGCCAAGTATCGCGTCGCAGCCGAAACCGCCAATATCCGGAACATTCTTGGGCTCAAGGACGATATGGATGAATCTATCGCCAAGAGCTTAGAAGATGCTAGTCAGCCCGGCAAAATCGAAGTCGTTGGTGGCGCGGAATTTAACTTTGGCACCATGAAGCAAGGTTCCCGAAGAACTCATTCGTTTGTTTTGAAAAATATAGGGGGCCAGCCTGTCGAAATTGCCTTCAAGTCGAGCACTTGCAAATGCACCGTTGGGAAACTCAAGGACAAAATGCTTGACCCCGGGCAAGAAACCAACGTCGAGCTGGAATGGTATGCAGAAAAAGGGATGAAGGAATTCGCTCAAACCGCAACTATTTCAACAAGTGTCTACGGTCAAGAAGAAATCAAATTGACGATCAATGGCAACATCGGCGTGTCGTATGTGTTTTCGCCGCCAACCATCGATTTTGGTGATGCTCTTTCCACGGAAACAAAAACCATTCAAGGTCGAATGTACAGCTTCGAAGAACTACCGATCGATATTGAAACCGGGGGCTGGGCGGAGTCTGCGTTAGCGAAATACTTCGACGTCAGAATTCTCAGTATTGAAACGGTCGCGCAAGGCTCGATCTCTGATTTTGCAGATGCGAGACAAACGATGGACTTCGAGGTGACTCTTCTAAAAGGTGTCCCGCCCGGTCGTTTTAATGGGGAAATCGTGTTCCGAGGCACAGGCTCCACGGAAGCTCAGCAAGGCTTCGCAACCTGTGCAGCCATGGGGCGATCGGTCTCCTCGATCAGCATCGTGGGTGGACGAGAATTCAACGAGGAAAACGATGTGCTATCGATGGGGGTAGCTGAATCACGAAAAGGTATTAAGAAAAGCATTATCCTCAAAGTCAAGAACATCGACGGTCAGCCGCCCGAAGTGAAGGTCCGAGAAATCCGCCTTCAAGAGCTAGATCCCAGCATTGTGAAGGTCACGATTGGTGAACCAAAAGTATCCGGCTCACAAAGCCTGTTCCCCGTTACGATCGAAATCCCCCCTGGTACCGCACCTTGTGAGCTGAATGGTTCGTTCGGCAAAGATTTTGGGAGAATAGTTTTCGAAACCAATGTCGAAACGGCCCGTGAGTATCCGATGTTTATCAAGTTCAAAATAACGGAATAAAACACGATTCGTTCGCATGATTGGAGCAGTGCCCGTGGTCAACCAAGGCTGGGAACCCAGATTGCCTAAATCCACATTCTTGGTTTTAGGTGCTGCTGCGTGCCTTGGTTCCGTCCTAGTGCCCGCCTTGAGTGGTGAACCACCGAATTCTTCCGCCCCTAAAAAGGTGGTCATTCGTTTCCCTGAAAAGCCCTCGAACTCCAACGTGGAGACCGAATCACCCCAGGAACCGAAACCAAAATCGGACGTGAAACTAACCGATGTCGGCCGAGCTTCCGCTGTACCGGTTCCAGGAAAACAAGATACAGCCGGACCGATCCATGTTGCCACCGAAGAAGAACGCAATCAAAAAATCGCAGTGGATTGGAAAAATCCATCGGTAGTCTTTTTTATTACCGGTAAACAATATGGCTATATGGAACCCTGCGGATGCACAGGCCTCGAAAACCAAAAGGGCGGCCTAAATCGACGCGATAGCTTGCTATCTACCATTCGCCAACGTGGTTGGAACGTAGTTCCCATCGATGGTGGAAACCAAGTTCGAAGACGTGGCGCCCAATCAGAAATCAAGTACGACTGGACGGCCAACGCCCTGAATACCATGGGCTACCAAGCGACCACGTTTGGCGAGGACGACTTGCAACTAAGCGTGGGGTCTTTGCTGCTATCGATGGCCGAAGCCAATGGCAATGGTGGTCTTTTTGTTTCTGCCAATGTGAGCGTGGAGCCCAGTTTTGACATGAAGTTCAAGACCTTCGTCGTGAATGGAAAAAAAATCGGGGTCACCGGCGTGCTTGGTGACGAGAGCGCCAAGAAAGTCGAGAACAAGGACATCTCTATCACAACGAGTGTTGTTGCCTTGAAGAAAGTCATGGAAGACCTCAAGCGTGAAAAGTGCGATTATCTGATCTTGATCGCGCAAGCATCTCTGGAAGAGTCCCGCGTTTACGCTCAGCAAGTTCCTGGCTTCTCACTGCTGATCACGTCTGGTGGCTATGGGGAACCGACGTACCGCCCTGAGCTTGTCGAGGGAACTCAGACTCAAATGGTTCAGATGGGAATCAAAGGTATGTACGTGGGCTTATTCGGTCTTTTCGACGACCCATCCCAGCCATTTCGCTATCAACGAATCGCCCTCAGTTCCCAATTCCCAGACTCTCCTCGCATCACCGAACTGTTCGGAAAATACCAAGACCAACTCAAAACGGTATCGTATGAGGGGCTTGGCCTAAGACCCCTTTCCCACCCGACATCACGCGAATTTGTCGGTTCGGAAAAGTGCGGAGAGTGCCATACGACGGCTTTTGATATTTGGAAGAATACTCCGCATGCCCACGCCACGGATTCCATCGTCGAGCCTCCAGAGCGAACCATGGCACGTCATTTCGACCCAGAGTGTTTGTCATGCCACGTCACTGGTTGGAACCCCCAAAAGTTCCATCCTTACCGTACTGGCTATGAGTCTTTGGAGGCCACCCCGATGATGGTTGCAAACGGATGCGAAAACTGCCATGGACCTGGAGCGAAACACGTTGCGGCAGAGCAAGGGGATTTCGAAGCTAGCCCTCAGTTGATGGAGTCGCTGAGGAACGAAATGAAGTTGCCATTGGATCAAGCAAGGGACAAGTGCTTGGAATGTCACGATATCGATAACAGCCCCGATTTCCACAAAGACAATGCCTTTGAAGAATATTGGGAAAAGGTCAAGCACTACGGAAAAGACTAACGCTGCTTCCCGCTTCCGCTGTCATAGCGTTGCCTTTGCATCGCAATTTCTTCAGGGGATACCGGCTCGACGCCACATGCTTGCAAGCATGCATTCACGAGCAAGCTCACAAACGGAGCTTCCTCGAAATCGGACGGGTGACCTAATGATGTGTAAAACGACTTACCACTATCTGAACGAACGAATGTCCATGCAACAGGCTCCTCGGGTTCACCAGCTACCTTCCCGAACAAGCTAACTTTGGTGCCTGGCTGGAGATCCACGAATCGGTAAAGTGACCCTTTGCTCTGAAAAAATGGAACGTTCGTATCAGCCGTTCTTACAGAAGTCGCAAGTTCGTTTGCGTGATGGTTCCTATAAGATCCTCCGAACGCAACTTGATCAAAATCGTGCCATTGTTCAAAGCCTGGAATCACCTTCCCATTGCGAAGGGAAAAAGCGTGGCTGGCAGTCCTAATCCCAATCAATGGTTTACCTGACCGCAAAAACATTCTAACCTGCTGCAGATCATCGGCTTCAAGCGGATTTCTGCGAACACTCAATAGCAAAGCATCCGCTTGTTCCAGTGTGTTCATTCCTTGAATCTGTGGTTCTGAGTGTTTGCCTTTGAATAGGAAGGAGACCTTCAGCTGGTTCTGGAGATGTCTTGCCACCAACAAGGGAACCGTCTTTTCTGTTTGATATTCATCGTCTGCAATGAAGATAGCAAGATGCGGCCGTCGGTCCTTTGAAAACCTGGCTGGCTTGAGAAAATCGGGATCGCCACCTGTAGCGGTCGCTTGTGCGCGAAGAAATGTGTCGCTCGTAACCGTGGAACACACATGGCGTTCGATATGGTCGAGCACAAGGTCTGTCCCGCTGAAATGGTTGACGAACGGCCATTGAGCAGGATTGTACATGGTGTCGGTCAAGTCTTTTACAAGAAAAGCTCGCTTGCCATTCTGGGTCAATTGACGCAAACCAAACGGTCGTCCGAGCACGCACATATTGGTATGAACCCCGCAAATCAAAACCTGTTTGATCCCTCGGGCTTCCAGAATATTCCATACTTCACTGCCCACATCCGTTACATAGTCCTGCTCTTGATCGATTTGAATCGTTGCAATCTGTTGCTTCCATGGCAGCCTGGGATTCCTTCCTAATGACTCGAGCGTTTTAGCCCATTGCACGTGTTCGACCAGGTCGTCATCTTCACCTCCATCCGACTGGTCAACCGGATAGGACGCGATCTCTTCGCTTGGTATCCGATCGCACCAACGGTCTAGATCCTTCGGAACATTAGCCGCACGTTTGACCTCTTTGGCCCTTTCGCGTGCCGTAGCACCCTCATAAAACTTCATACAATCACTGGGTGCGTGAATGATGATTGCGCCTCGCTCTCGCAGCGAATTTGCCATGGCATTGATTCGTGGCGCAATTTCTTGGACTCGACGAACCGCGTTGACACAGTGATGCGAATCCCAAACATCGCAAATGATCAGAGCCGTCTCTGTCTCGTTCCAGGTTTCTTCCGTCTGAACCCGATAATAAGGCCCGGGTGTTGCTACCGCAGGTGTCGCTGCAGCGTTTACAGCTTCGACGGGCAACTGGCGCGTCGACATTACACTCCATTGAGCATTCGATGATTGAGCATTCGATGGCTCAACGAAATTGCAAAAGCCGCAGAATAACGACAGCAGGGCGTAACGCCACTGGGGATGTCTCGAAAACATACAACCTGTTCCTTAAATCAGTCCCAGAGATGGTTCGAGCCCAAACATGTGGTTCATGTTTTGGACGGCTGCACCGCTTGCGCCCTTTACTAAGTTATCGATTGCACTGACCAGAATGATTCTGGGCCCATTCTCGCGAACGGTGATGTCCACGTAATTGGTGCGAGCGACAAATCGGGTCGCAGGCAAGTGCGACACCACCCGTACAAACGAAGATGTATCGTAGTACGTATTCAGACATTCACGAATCTGATTGGGAGTCGCTCCGGAGGCAGGATGAGCGTAAATGGTCGACAAGATCCCACGCTCCATGGGAACCAAATGGGGAGTAAAAACAATTTGAGGTTCAACACCGCTGTAGCGATGAATAATGTCGACAATCTCCGGTTGGTGGCGATGATTGCCAACGGAGTAGGCGGAGATGCTCTCGTTAACTTCGCAGTACAGGTTACCCAATTTGGGTGTGCGTCCAGCACCGCTCACGCCGGATTTGCTATCGACAATGATATCCAATGGGGAGATTAGCCCCTCTTTCAACAAGGGGGAAAGCGGCAAAATCGCAGAGGTGGGATAGCAACCAGGGTTGGCAACCAGCCGCGCTTCTTTTAATTGGGAAGGAAACAATTCCGGCAAACCGTAGGGCGTTACACCTAATCGCCCTGCGTCAGGATGCGCCTCGCCATACCATTTCTGGTAAAGAGCAGGTGTGCTGAGACGGTAGTCTGCCGACAAATCGATCACACGGCAACCAGCATCCAAAAGCTGCATGACATGATGAGCAGAAGCACCGTGAGGCAGGCACGAGAAAGCAACATCACATCGTGCTGCAACTTGAGCGGGAGTCAGATCTTCTACTGGAAGGCGTAAGCGTCGAACAAGGCTGGGGTGCATGTCTGCAATCATGCTTCCATCCGCCTGCCGACTGGTCGCCGCAACAATTTGCACTTGAGGGTGATGCAGCAACAATTCAATCGACTCAATCGCAGTGTAGCCCGACGCGCCAATAATTCCAACACGGATCATAAAACAACTCTTCTCAATTCAACAACGGGGAATGCAACCGCAAACACAGCCAGTTTGTATTGTAACGGCCAAAAAGAATTTGAAGGACTAGCTACTTTTGAATTTCCCAGCGAAGAAATCGCCATTCGAATCAAGCAACCTCGAATATCGTCCTCAACTTCGGTACTAAGCACATCGGTATGATGTCTTCGAGTGAAACAAACTGATTAACGAACGGCTATCGCCCAACGGCTAATTGCCTCGAAAAATTCATACAACCGTGTTTGGCATGCCTTGCTAAACAGCTTGAAAGATCCCCTTCAAATACCCTGCGGCGTACAATCTTCCTAACATTTCATAGCCTGGTGTTTCGTTCGATTCGCCGGCCATGGAGGGGGCATGGTCCGGGCGGATCGTTCCAGCATAGCCTATTTGCTTCAGTGCTTTGATGACGTCCACCATGTTGATCTCTCCGTTGTCGTGCCAGGTTTCGACAAAGTGCTTGGCTGTCCCACGCACATTGCGAGCGTGCACAAAGAAAATCTTGTCCGCTAACATCCGGATTCCCTCGAGCAGATTTTCGCCCGCTGGATGGAGCGATCCAACGCAGTAACAAATGCCATTGCAAGGGCTTGGTACCAGATTCACCGCTTTCAAAAGGGCTGCGTTGGAGAACATGATTCTCGCCTGCCCAAGCAACTCCGGCATCGGTGGATCGTCTGGATGCAACGCCAGTCGTACGCCAGCATCCTCCGCTACAGGCAACACCTCATTCAAGAACCGTTCCAGGTTGCTCCATAGTTGTTCCGAAGAGGTCGGAGACTCGGGCCTGCCATCCGCATCGGTCACATTCCGCCCGACATCCTTCCAGTTGAACTCGGTCACGAACGAACCACCTCGCTCCACAACGGTGCTGCTGGTGCGTTGCCAATCTTCATCTGGCATCCAGTTGTAACAAAGAACCTTCATGCCATTTTCGGCCATGATCCGAATGAGTGTCTTAAAATCCTCGATCTGCTGTTCGTAACCGGGCAACCGGTGCACGAATTTCAAATGGGGAACCTTGCGTTCCAAATGCGTCAGCTTCATTCCAAAGGACTCGACGAGCTGTTTGGAATCGGTGAACAAACGCCGATCCAAACCGGGATACGTCAACACGATTTCTTCAACGCCAATTTGGGCCGCGAGCTGAAGATTGAGTACATTCAGCGGATTGACGATCATCGAAAGCTTCATGGCGTTGAACTTAACTTGGTGTAAAAAACGTTTGATCTAAACCTTGTTATGCAAGTATGTCACGCACGACCTTGCCATGAACATCTGTTAGGCGAAAGTCACGACCTGCATAACGGTACGTGAATCGCTCGTGATCCACCCCCATCAAGTGAAGCATCGTAGCGTGCAAATCATGGATCGAAACGGGGTTCTCAACAGCTTGAAACCCAAACTCATCCGTCGCACCGTAAATCGTGCCACCCTTGACTCCTCCGCCAGCCATCCACAGGGAAAAACCCCAGTGGTTATGGTCACGTCCCTTGGAAGCTCCGGCACCATTCTGGCCCATCTCCACCGAAGGCGTTCTGCCAAATTCGCCGGAACAAACGACCAGCGTTTCATCCAACAGGCCACGCTGCTTCAAATCCACAATCAACGCAGCCAACCCTTGGTCACATTGACTAGCAACCGTTCGATGCTCGGTTTCGATATTGCTGTGACTGTCCCAGGGCTGTAGATCGCCGTGCCAAACCTGGACGAACCGCACCCCCCGTTCAACCAATCGCCTTGCCATCAAAAGCTGCCTATTCTGTGGGCCTTCACCATAAAGCTTCACTATATGCTCCGGCTCCTGGCTAATATCAAAAGCATCGGTAGCCTCCACCTGCATCCGATAAGCCAGTTCGAAGGACTTGATTCGAGCTTCGATGGCAGCTTCGCCCGGTCTTGCTTCAAGATGTCGCGAGTTGAGAGTCTGCAGTAGTTCGAATTGCTTCTTTTGTTGTTCGGTGGTCATCCGATTGTTTTGCAAATCGGCAATCAATTTCTTGGGATCGGAATTGGCCGTATCGACATGAGTGCCCTGAAACGCGCCAGGCAAAAATGCAGATCTCCAATTCCCTGCGCCACCGACCGGATACCCTCCAGGACAAAGAGCGATAAAACCAGGCAGATTTTCATTGTCGGATCCCATGCCCCAAGTCAACCATGATCCGATACTGGGCCTGACTAAGCGCTGATCGCCAGTGTTCATCAACATCAAAGACATCTCATGACTTGGCAGTTCGGCGTGCATCGACCGAATCACCGTCATGTCATCGACGCATTTGGCTAGGTTCGGAAAAATCTCGCTAACCGGGATGCCGCTTTGTCCATATTGTTGGAAAGAGAAAGGTGATGGAAGAGCCACTCCCGTTTTTCGTTCGGTCTTCAAATTAGAAAAAGGCAGCATCTGCCCACCGCGCTTGGTAAGCTCGGGCTTAGGGTCAAACGTATCGACTTGCGACATGCCACCATTCAAAAAAATGTGAATAACATGCTTCGCGCGACCTGGAAAATGAAGTCCTTTCGTTGTTCCTCGACTCTCGCCAGCCATCATGCTGGCTAGGGCAACCGAGCCCATGCCCAGCCCGCTGCGATGAAGGAACTGACGCCGCGAAGGAACGGTGCAGGAAGTGGATGGATCTTGAAGCATGGATACTTGCTTTCGCATCAATCGATAAAGATAAATTCGTTCGAAGCCAAAAGGGCATGGATCAATCTTGCCCAAACATCAACCGATTTCGCTAGCGTCTCCGCGGCAGCCTCGGAAGCGTTCTGATCCGAAAGGACAAATTGCAGAACGGTCGCAATCTCTTCTTCGGTTGGATTTCGACTGAAGAGTCGTTGGTAGATCCAACCAACTCGAAGCCGACTGTCGCCGCCACTTTCTGCATTCGACAGTTCACTCAGCTTGGCAGCTCTGTCCTGTATAAACTCAGAATTCAGTGCAAAAAGCGTCTGCTGAGGAACGGTCGTGTCAGGTCGCTTGACCGTACAAGCATTCGGGTTAGCCACATCGAACGTGCTGGATAGATTGGAGACAATATCACGATTGATAAACCCGTATACGCTGCGTCTGGGCACTGCTGGGTTTTGATTCAATGGAAACGGCTTGCCCCCTAACGTCGTTTGCAATTCCCCTGATACGGCAAGCATTGCATCTCGCATCGCTTCAAGATCCAAACGGCGGCGGGGCATTCGCCAAAAGAGATCGTTTTCAGGATCCTTCGTCCGAGCCAATTCGATTTCCACGGACGCTTGCTGGTAAGCCTCTGTCAAAAGGATACGACGATGCAAGTCCTTGATCGACCAACCGTTTTCCGCAAACTGATGAGCAAGGTAGTCCAGAAGAGCGGGATGGCTGGGTGCTCTTCCTCGCGTGCCGAAGTCGTCGGCAGTGCGAACCAATCCATGTCCAAAATGATGTTGCCAAACCCAATTCACTAACACCCGTCGCGTCAATGGATTTTTGGGATCGATGATCGAACTAGCCAAACCAAGTCGACGTTTTCCATCAAGATAAACAGACTGATTGTTGGCGCGACCTGCGGAGTTTAAGGCGGTTAAAAAACCTGGCTTCGCCAGTTCACCACGACTGAGTGGATTGCCACGCAAGAAAACGAAATAGTCTTTTTGCTCAACGTTCTCCTTTAGCGCCATGGCGCGAGGTGGCGAACCTGGGGAAGACAAATGAAGCTCGTGGATGGCGCCTCGCTTACCCGAAAGAGAATCTGCCACGGTTCGATTCAAAAGCTTGGCGGCTTCCTTTGTTGAAATATCGGTCGGAGTGCCTGTGCCATACAAGTGCCAACGCAGCTGGCGATGCACCGGACTGTTTATGATTACATGCTTCGCATCCTCATCCGGAACAACGCTCTCCTCCGACAAGCTTTCTTGCGACGCTTGCCCCAGGGACTGTAACCATTCTTGGTGAATCTCTGCAAACAAGCTTCCGTACGCATCGGCAACCTCAAGCATCGATTGAGGCGGTTTCTTGGAAAGGCTATCCAGCAAACGCGGATTCCATTTGGGAGCCACCGCCCCAAGTGCATGGATGTCACCGCTGACTCCCGCATCCGTATTCTGTTTTGCAAGCGATGCAATCAGTTCGCTCGCCTTGCTCCCAAAAGAACCCGGCTCCAAACGGCTCAGTTGATGCCATGGACCAAACACGGGATCGCTGTCGCCTAACGCACCTAGATAGGTAAGCCAACGATTGGTTATCAGAGGCCGCAGGTCATCGGTTCGATAGGACAGAAACTGAGTGGACAAATCTTGTTCGGTAGCTCCACCAGCGATCTCACGCAAATAAAGTCCCACTTGCATATGAAATCGGCCCCGCATGATTTCAATCTGATCGCGCGCCATTTCGTCGTAACGATGCTGCAGTTCTTGTAGCTTTTGACGATACTCCGTGGTCTCTGGACTGTTGGGAACGCTTCCGACGATGGGTAGCGTTTCAGGTGGCAAACTGTTTGCCAAGGATGCATACAAGGCGTAATAGTCCTTAGTAGGAATCGCGTCGAACTTGTGATCGTGACATCGGGCGCAGGAAACGGTCAGACCCATCAGCCCTCGCGTAATCACATCGATCTGATCGTCGATCAAGTCATTTCTATTGCGATACTGCATGCCAACGGTCAGAAATCCTAGCCCCGCAAGCGCTGGGGCGTGTTCATCCAGACCCAATTGATCGGCCGCGATTTGCTCAAGCACGAACCGGTTGTAGGGGAGATCGCTATTGAAAGCTGCGATCACGTAATCTCGGTACGTGTACGAAAATGGGAAAACGGTAAAACCAATGGCAGCTCCGCCATGAGTGTCTGCGTAACGTGCCAGATCAAGCCAATGCCGCCCCCAACGTTGTCCGTAAGCAGGCGACTCCAACAATCGATCGATAAGCTTCGAGTATGCGTCGGGGGAAGGATCGTTCGCGAACGCTTCCACTTCCTGCCATGTCGGCGGAAGGCCAGTTAAGTCGTAGGAAACGCGGCGAATCAACTGCTGCCTACTAAGCGGCTTGGCCAAAGCCAATCCCCGTTCGGAAAGCGATTGCGAGATAAGCTTATCGACAACCCATGAGACGCTGTTAGTTGGTGGTTCCGCTGGCAAGTCAAGGGCCTGAATCTTGGACACATTCAGAGGCCGATAGGCCCAATGTTGTTCATACACGGCTCCTTCCGCTAGCCATTGTCGAACGAGTCCGATTTCCTTTTCGGTCAGTTTCTTGCCTGAGCTGACAGGGGGCATGCGCAGCGTGTCGTCCTCGGTCAGGATTCTGCGAAGGAGTTCGCTTTCGCCCGTGACCGAAATCGCATGTTCTTTGGCTGACTCCTCGAGATCCAACCGCAAGTCGGCTTCACGATGGCTGGCGTCAGGGCCGTGGCACTGAAAACAGTACTCAGCCAGGATTGGGCGAATCTGCTGGTCGTAGCTAATCGTTGCCTGAGTCTTTGTGCACAAAACCAGGACGACAAGCCAAGCAAAAAATGGATGTGCCTTGCAAATTGGATAGTGAGGCATTTGGCTGGGGCCTGTTGGGAAGGAGTCAGGCGAGGTGGGAGCAACGCAAGTTGCGAGCTTCTCATTAAAGCTGCTTAACTCCCAAAAGTCAACCAAACCGCCTTGAGACGTGGCGCACTCTTTCATGGAACGCGTGAAAAATCACCTAGTCGCAAGGAGCTCATTCCTCCTTTCCGACTTGGCATGCTTTCGCGAAACGGTTGCCTGGCTATAGATGCATGCCGAGGAAGCCGCCTTGAGACTCCACAGTTTTTTCCAGATACTCCATACGCTTTCTGGTTTGCTCGGGATCTCCCGCGCCAATGAACCGGTCGAATTCGACGACGACCGCATGCACGACGCATTCTTCAAACCATGTCACAACGTGCTGTTCTAACCACGAACACGTTTCTCGATCGAGCGTTACCTTTAATTCGGCATGCTTGGAGCGAGTGTCCGATTCGTCGGTGAAGACAACCCCTTCGAACTTGAATGCAATCATGCCATGGTTCGGATCGTTCGTAACGAAGAATCTGCAGGTGGCATTGTGCAGATAGTACGTATTGAACGTACCATGTTCTGCCATCGCGCCTTTGATCCGTTCGTACTTTGCAATCAGCCCAGGCGATGCGTCCAACGGAGCATCAAGCCGAGCCAAACTGCGAAGTGGCAGGCAGTCAAAGGTAATGTCAACAGGCCTATTACCTTGGAAAGTTGTGGCTGCGTTAGGAAGGTGGTTCAAAATCGTTTTTCTTGAAAATTAACTCGCAAAAACCGCGTTCAAAAGTTCGCGTTCTTCCATTTGATGCGCTCTGAGAGAGCCTGTGGATGGGCTTGCGGATTCCGTGCGTGAAATGCGTTCCAGCTTGAAGCGAGAAGCCAGTTCGTCACCCCACCGAATTTTCACAAATTGCCATGCACCCATGTTGGTTGGCTCGTCTTGGTACCAATACAAAGGAGTTCCTGTCGCGTAACTGCTCAGTGCTTCGAGAACTCGGTTTGCTTCGAGCGGATAGAATTGCTCGATTCGAATCAACGCAACGTCGGTACGCCCCAGCTTAGTTCTTTCAGCGAGCAAATCGTAGTATGCTTTGCCTGTCGACATAACGATCTTCGACGTCGGAGTTCCCGCCGGCCGATCATCGCCAATAATCTTTTGGAAGTGACCGTGCTCGATATCTTCCAGCGTCGACACGCACGTCTTATTTCGCAATAGGCTCTTTGGAGTCAGTACGATCAAAGGCTTGCTCCACTTCGATTTCACTTGACGACGGAGCAGGTGAAAATACTGTGCAGGAGTCGAAGGCTGAGTGACTTGAACATTGTGCTCTGCGGTCAGCAGCAAGAATCGCTCCAACCGTGCGCTACAGTGTTCGGGACCTTGCCCTTCAAATCCGTGCGGCAACAGCATCACAAGCCGACTCAATCGGCGCCATTTATCTTCGGCGCTGGTGATGAACTGATCCACCACGCATTGAGCGACGTTCCAAAAGTCGCCGAACTGTGCCTCCCAAAGGATAAGCCCTTCGGGACAATCTAGGCTATAGCCATATTCGAAACCCAGAACGGCCGCTTCGGAAAGTGGGCTATTGATGATCTCGATCTTGGCTTGATTCGGACCCAGGTGGCCAAGCGGCATGTACTTTTTATTATCTTCCGTATCGCGAACGACGGCATGACGTTGCGAAAACGTACCTCGTTCGCAATCTTGTCCGGATAAACGCACGGGATGCCCTTCCGCGAGCAGCGATGCAAAAGCCAAGGACTCGGCGGTCGCCCAATCCAAAGAAATTTTGCCCATTCCCATTTCGCGACGGTCATCGAACTGACGAACTAGTTTTTTGTGCAGGTTGAAGCCTGCAGGTACCGAACATGCTTTTTCAATCAAGTCAGATGCGATCGATCGAGAGATCGAGGTTGAGACCTGTTCGTCCTCTCTTTCATTGCCCCCGAAGTAGCCCGCCCAGTATCCGGTCATCGTTTGTAGGTCATGAACAAACGGTTCCGTCTTCGCGAGTTCGAATTCTCGCGAAAGCCGGCTGTGTCGAACTTCCGCAATCATGTCGGCTTCTTGCCGAGTCAATTCGTTCATGTTGAGCAAATGCTCTAGATAGCTTTCGCGAACATTCTTTCGCTTGTCGATGGCTGCGTACATCAACGGTTGGGTGTATCGAGGTTCATCCCCTTCGTTGTGTCCCAAACGGCGATAAGCGTACATGTCGATGACGACGTCCTTCTCGAACTCCTTGCGGAAGTCCATCGCGATATTCACCACTTGAGCGACCGCTTCGGGATCTTCGCCGTTGACATGGAAGATTGGGATTTGAAGCATTTTGGCGATGTCTGTCGCATAGGTGCAACTTCTTGCTTCTTCTGGCTCTGTCGTGAAGCCGATTTGATTATTGAGAACAATGTGAAGCGTGCCACCCGTTCGATAGCCTGGCAACTCGCTCAGATTGAGCGTCTCTTGAACGACTCCTTCGCCAATGAAGGCCGCGTCACCGTGAATTAGGATGGTCATGTTGTCGGTGCGATGAATGTCCCCGTCGCGGTCTTGTTTCGCACGGCATCGGCCAAGAGCTACAGGATTCACGAACTCAAGATGGCTTGGATTGAAGCAAAGCGAGATATGAATCTTTTGACCCGTGCTGGTCGTCCAGTCGCTGCTGTAACCCATGTGGTACTTCACGTCGCCACCGCCACGAAACAACTCTGGCTTCGGATCGTCGAACGACCAGAAAATGCTCTGAGCCCGTTTGCCCATGATGTTCGCTAGAACATTCAATCGACCGCGGTGCGCCATCGCCAAAACCACGCCTGTTGTTCCATGCTGGCCAGCCTTTTCAAGCGCTCGATCCAACAACGGGATCAGGCTTTCGGCACCTTCCAAAGAAAAGGTCTTGGCAGTTGCGTACTTCTTGCGAACAAACTCTTCAAAAATCGTTGCGTCAGCAAGCTTTGTATAGATCCTTGTTTGAACTTCATGCGACAAGGCAAGCCGGTTCTCCGTCGTTTCCATTCGACGCTGCAACCAGTCACGGATGTTGCGGTTATCAATGTGCATGAACTGGGCACCTATGCTACGGCAATAGGTGTTTCGGAGCTTTTCAATGATGTCCGCAAGGGTGCGGCCGTTAGCATATTCAGCCGTTGGCGAAGCGAATGGGCGTCGAAGGTCTGCCTCGGTCAAACCATGGGAATGCGGATCTAGTTCCGGCGGCCCCTTTCGCGTCAGCCCCAATGGATCGATACGAGCCATCAAGTGACCTCGAACGCGATACTCGCGGACCAATTGGTCGACGCGTTCCTGCATCTTCGCAAGCCAAAGAGCGTCCGGTAACGACTCCGGAGTGATCGCAGATATGGCGGGCTGATCGTCGCCTGATTCTGCGAACAGCCCATCCGACTGTGCGGCTAACGAAAACTCCTCAAAGTATTTCTTCCATACATCCGACACGCTGTTTGGATCTTGGATGTAACGCACATATAAGTCATCGATGTAATCGAGACTGTAGGTATTCATTTCGCTTCGCTTGCGTAAGGGTGGTGGTTGGGGCCTGGCGTCAATATGCCGCCCTTAGTAACGTGGCTCTGTATAAGAAATCCGAACGCTTGAGATCAATCCCAAGGTTCGACTAACAACCAGATAAGCGATATTAAGGGAAACTAACTGCCATTCTGTAACGGGGCGAGGAATCCCATTATCGGTAGCTCGTGTAGGATCAGCCCACATTATAGCCGCCAGAAGCTACGCGGAAACCTCGCATTATATTCACTTTGGTGAATTTTTGAAAATCTCCGCCGTGCCCGTGGTCCATTGACCGATCGGTGGCAAAACCAATTTGGCCGAACCTGAACCAGCCCCCTGACGCCGCTACAACCAGCATGTCAAAGTAAACGCAGACCGGATTTCCCCCTCAATTTACCAATTCTCACAAAAGACGGGGCGGCCCTCGGTCGATAACGAGACAACCATCGGAGTGTTTTCGCTTCGAGGAATTCGGGACGATCAAGGAGGGTCAGGAACATGCGAAACCATCGAGACCGAAACGTCTGCTTGGATATCGTGAAAGCGTCGAACTCCGAGACCCGAAGTCTACCACCATTTTCTTCGTGGCTCGCTGTTGTCTCCCTAGTGCCTTTCGTTTTGGGAACATTGCACCCTACGCTGACGCAGGCTCAAGATACTGCGACTCAGGGTGCTGCGGCTCAGGAGCTTGGCAGCCGCTCTTTTGTGAACGTAATCCAGCTACAAGGCATTCCGGAACGCTCCGATCCGCCCGTGGTTACCGCGATGAGCATCTCGCCTGACGGAGAATGGATTGCGGCTGCTGGCGATGACCACGCAATTCGTATCGTATCGATTCGATCGGGTGCCACCCGGACAACTCTTCAAGGGCACACCGATTGGGTGAAGGGACTCGAGTTTTCACCGAGCGGATATGAGCTGGCCTCCTGCAGCCATGATGGCACTCTGCGCCGCTGGCAACTTGGCGACACACCCAAGCTACACCAAACACAAGCTGCCGGCCATGCGCTGCTGGCTCTTTCGTACATCGATGAGTCCCAAATCTATACCGCCGGATTCGGGGACAACCTTTACCTATCTCTCGAGGATCAGCCAAACTTGTCGATCGCCCATGTTTGCGAGTGCAAAGATGTTCGCACAATTGCCTGTTCGCCAGATCGCCAGTGGCTAGCCTATGGCGGCCGGGATGGTGTCTTGCGAGTCCGACGCATCGACCGGAACAATACGGGCTCTGCCTTGAGTCAGTCACCAACGAATCAGTCACCAACCTCGTTGAGCTCCAACGACCACGCGGACGACATTGCGTCGCCGCTCCACTTCGACCGGATACGCACGATTCGATTCTCTGAAGACGGTTCCAAACTGACCTCGGTGGGAGAAGATCGAAGAATCGTTCACTTTGACATCGCGTCGCGAACCGTCCTTGGAATGTCCGAAATCCCCGGCGGGAAACTGATGGGCCTGTGCTTGCTATCCGAAAACCTGTTTGCGATTGCAGGAAGCGACAACTCGATACGGCTCGTTGGGAAGGACGATCAACAGGCATCGATCAAGTTGGTTGGTCACGATGGATCCGTTTCGATACTTCGAAAGGCTGGTGACAAGCTCATTTCGGGAAGCTTCGATACCACGATTCGAATTTGGGATATCGCAGAAGCGATTAGCGATTCGAAAACCAAGGGACGTTACGTCCATCCTGTAGCGGCACAATTCGAAGACTCAGGGGCAGGCGATGCCATCAAGTAACTGGAAAAAAAGTATCGGCCAAATGAAGAAAAACCTGCTGACAGGACTTTTCTCTTCCTCTCGAGCGGAAACGCAAGCAGCTCCTCGCCCTTTATGTTCAGCAAGGAATAACGTGAGATCTTCGACCAAGTCCGTAAGGCATTCGACCGTCGAATCGCTCGAAACGAGAGTTGTTTTCAACGTCGATCCGCTTTGGGTTGGCGGTGTCTACGTCGAAGAAGATAATGGTGACGATGCTCATGGTGACTCGTTCTATGTTACGTTCCGCGGTGGAGCCGTTGGAACCCAACTGACTCGATTGGTCATCGATTCCGATCAAGGAACTCCGGGCTTCTCCAATGGGGACAACTTTTTCGACACGATCGAAAACGTCGCTAGCCTGGGTGCCGACCATGCATTCCCCTACAAGCTCGAGTCATTGACCGCCGCATCCCCCAACGCGCGAGTCAGCGCGACTGTTACGGATGGTGGTATGCTACTGGTTCTCACCTTCGAGAACTTCTTCGCGGGGGACAAAGTCAAGTTCTCAATCGATGTGGATGAAATTCAGCGTTACCGTGGTGACTCCAACCCATCGGTAATGAATCCCGATGTCGACCCGATCACCTCGGGCGTTGAGTTCGCTGATTCGAAAATCCGAGCAAACTTTACCGCGCCTCGATTCGAAAACGCGAGCGCGGAAGGCGTGTTCGTCAATGCCTACGATCCAGTTCTTGCCAGCACAGGGTTGGATTTGCCCGGCGATGATGTTGCAGGTTTGCGAGATCGAACAGCAGGGGCTGCTGCAACCGTCACTCAAGTCCCGAAACCGATTGAATTGTCAGGTACTGTATTCGCTGACAACAACATCAATTTGACCCAAGACTCTGGCGAACAGGGAATCAGCGGTGTCGCCCTGACCTTGTTCCGCCTAACCAACGGTACCTACACCAGCACCAACCTGAGCACCACCACCGATTCGCAAGGTCGCTATCGCTTCGGTCTCGAACTTGGCCTGGCGCCCGGGACTTATCAGATTCGCGAAACCCAACCTGCCGGTTATCAAAGCGTCGGTGCAATTGCCGGTTTACTGGATGGAAGCTCCGTCCTTGGGCAAACTGTCGCCAATGACAAAGACGTGCTGACTGGCATTGCAATTCTGCAGGGGGACAGCCGAGGCACCCGGTTAGATTTTGCAGAGGCACAGCCGGTACAAATCAGCGGATATGTCTATCGAGATAACGACAACGACGGACTGCGAGAAGCCGGTGAAACGGGGATCGCTGGGGTTGAAATCCAAATCGTTTCCCTGGATACACTCGTTAACGCCATCAACCAAACGACTCGCACCAATTCGCAAGGATTCTATCAATTTCTAAGCCTACCACCCGGCCGATATCGGATCGTGGAAACCGTGCAACCTGTCGGGTTCTTAGACGGGAAAGAGTCACCGGGCACTGTCGGCGGCGCAACGCGTGGTCGCTCGACGGTCAATGACGAGATCACCGAAATTAGGCTCGATGGAAACGAAAGTGGTATTGAATTCAATTTCGGAGAAATCGAACCCGCTAGTTTGTCGGGACATGTTTGCGTCGCCTTGCCCGGATTCGATTGCTTCTCTACAGAACCGAATTCGAAATCGCCATTGCCTGGCGTCAAGATCGAGCTTGTAAACGCATCTGGTGCTATCGTCGCAACGACCTTCACAGGAGCTGATGGCACCTACCAATTCGACAACCTACCCTCGGGCGTCTACAGCATTCTACAAACTCAGCCACTGGATCTGCTGGATGGTGGATCACGCGCTGGAACAGTGGCAGGAACCAACGTTGGACAAGCTGTCAGCGGAACGCGAATTGAACTGATCCCATTGGGCGGTGGACAACAAGGGATCAATTATGACTTCTGCGAAATCCTATCGTCGAGCATCGCGGGCAATGTCTACGAAGACGCTGACGGGGATTTTGTGCGAGATCCCGGCGAGGTCCCAATCTCGAATGTTTTGATCGAGCTGTTGGATGGCAACGGAAGCGTGTTCGCTTCCACCCGAACGGACGCGGCAGGCAATTACCAGTTCCAAAATCTAAGACCTGGAACATACACCCTGCGTGAGACGCAACCGGCGGGATACCTACAAGGCGGACAAAAAGCGGGCAGCGAGGGTGGCAACGATAGCGTCGCCGACTTGATCTCTGCAATCGCTATCGGTTCGGGGGTGCAAGCTCTACGCTATGATTTCTGCGAACAAAGACCTGCCTCCTTGGAAGGAAAGGTTTTCGCGGATCTCAACGAGGACTGCATCTTGGACCCTGAGGAGTCGCCTATTGAAAGAGTTCGCATCGAGCTTCTCAATGCGCAAGGACAAGTGGTTCGAACAACACTGACCAACGCCAATGGTGAATACCGATTCGAAGGACTGGTGCCCGGACAATACTCCGTCCGCGAGATTCAGCCTGACGGGTACTTCCAAGGCGGACAAATGGCACCTGCCGGAGTGGCCGACACGAGCACCGTCGACTTGTTAGCAAACATCACGCTTCGATCTGGACAGAGTCTTGGCGAACTTGACTTTTGTGAAGTACCCCCTGCAAGCATCTCCGGTTATGTGTTTCAAGACGGAGAGCCCATCGAAACCGAAAATGGCCAGCCCCCTTTGGTCTTGAAGGGATTGCGAGATGGAATTCGAAATGCCGACGATGCACCCATTGGAAGCGTCGTGTTGGAGCTGCGTACACGAACAGGGGAACGCCTAAGTTCGCGAAACGCTCTGCCTGGAATCTACAACACGCCCACGATTCGCGTATTGACCGACAGCAAGGGTTTCTACGAATTCAAAGGCTTGCGTCCCGGAGCTTACCACATCTATCAAGTTCAGCCTGAGGGGTACTTCGATGGACGCGATACGGCTGGGTCGATTGGCGGCTTCAGCATCAACGCCGACGATGTCATCGGTGATTCCCAGCAACAAGGGATCATCGAACTTCTGTCGATCAATCCTGCCACCAATCCTGGTCGCGATGCCATTTTGATGGTCAACTTGAACGCAGGCAATCGTTCCGTTGAAAACAATTTCAGCGAGATCGTGGTGACGAAGGCTCAGCCGCCTGCACCACCTCCACCAGTAACGCCACCGCCGAATAATCCACCACCTGTCAATGGATTCGTTACCCTGCCCTTCGAGCGCGTATTGGTGATTCCGCCACCGATCGTCGGAAGACCCGATGAACCCGCGATCGGCTATTCTAGCGAGTACACTTGGCACCTTAGCGTGGTCAACGCGGGCGAACCCCGAGGCCACCGCGTCGATAAAGAAGTCAGTCGTGAACGAGTTGCCGACGCAACCAAGATCCTGAACGCCAGCCAATGGACGATCGATACCATTGATCGCGGTAGATGGGTCATCGTCTCTACCAACAAGAAAAAGCCAGCTCGCTTGTCTCGAGATGCCTTTGATGTGGATGGTGCGATCCATTTGGCCGGGGATTTCAATGGCGATGGGCGCGATGAGCTTGCCCTGTTCAAAGATGGGGAATGGTTGCTCGATATCAATGGAAATGGAGTCTGGGATTCAGGCGATCTGTGGGCCAAGCTGGGGGACAAGGCGGATCTCCCTGTTGTTGGTGATTGGGACAATGACGGCAAGGATGATATTGGAATCTTTGGACCCGAACGGGATGGAGACGAAGAAGCCCTTGCAAAGGAGCCAGGTCTTCCCGACCCCGAGAATCACACGGACAACATGCTGGTCGCAATCCCAAAGAACTTGCCACCTCGCAATACAGTACCCGGGCAGGAACGTCTGATGCAGCGCAGCGTCGCGGGCGAACCGCGTTCGGATGTTGTTGATCACGTCTTCCGCTTTGGAACGGAATCACACCAGCCCGTTGCCGGCGACTTCAACGGCGACGGTGTTTCGACGCTAGGGATCTTCAGCAATGGAAAATGGAAGATCGATGTGAATGGTGACGGGCGCTTTAGCGAACAAGATGATTCCGTCTTTGATTTCGGCAAGCCCGGCGATATCGCCGTGGTAGGTGATTTCAATGGAGACGGCTTGGACGAAATTGCCGTGGTTCGCGGACGTGACCTGATCGTCGATAGCAATGGAAACGGCAAATGGGACGCAACCGATCGCATCTTTGAAATCGAAGGGGAAGCTGGCCAAGTCGTGGTCGGTGATTTCGATGGAGATGGAGTGGATGAGGCTGCATTCTATGCGTCCCTTCCCGCTCGAACAGAGCCAGAAGCAAGAACGGCAATACGTTAGCACGCTCCGATGCAAACTCCACTGGCTTGGCTAAACACAACCTCAAGTTACCCCAAGCTGGCGCTCGCTTCGTCCGGGATCGGCTTTGCTGTTATCCTGATGTTCATGCAGATCGGCTTTCTCAACGGTCTGTTCGACAGCACCGTTCAAGTCCTGAGACTCCTTCGGGCGGATTTGATCATTATCAGCCCTGCCCGCTACACGATCCCGAGCGAACAACGATTTGACTTTGGGCTGATCTTAAGAGCACGTGGATTGGATATGGTCCGTGAAGCCAACCCACTGTACATCGATCGTGCGATGGCCGAAATCCGAGTCATCGGAAACGTTTCCAGGTCGATTCGAGCAATAGGTGTGCCTTTAGATTGCGAAGTGTTTATCGACTCGGATATGAACGCCAAGTGCAAGCTCTTGCAAGATCGGGATGATGCGCTAGTTGATCGCAAAAGCAAGTCGAAGTATGGATTCGAAAAGTACGATTTGAAAACCCTTCAGAGCCAAGAGATAGAACTTTCCGGCAAGAAAATCCAAATGCAAGAATGGGTGAAGATAGGCACCGATTTTGTCTACGACGGGTCGATCGTCATGACAGAACGAGGTGTAGAACACTATTTCCCGTTTCGCAACGGTCGCAATCCACCGCTAGCAGCAGTGGACCTAGGGTTGGTGGTGCTTCAACCCGGTGCCGACAAACTTGCTGTCCAGGCGGAGCTTCAAAGTCTGCTGGGGGATGCCGTCCGAATTTACGACCGGGAAGCACTCATTCAACGGGAAATTGGATTCTGGGCGACCAACACGCCGATCGGGATCATCTTTTCGATCGGCACGGTCATGGGACTCTTTGTCGGTGTAATTATTTGTTATCAAATCTTGTTTACGGACATTCACGATCACTTGGCGGAGTTTGCGACACTGAAAGCGATGGGCTATGGACCGTACTATTTCTTGCGGTTCGTAATGACTCAGTCGTTCTATCTGAGCATTTTTGGTTTCTTTCCCGGCTGGCTTTTCAGTTGGCTTCTGTACCAATTGCTGTCGGAATGGACAGGCTTGGTGATGCAGTTGAGCCCCTTACGGATTCTGCTGGTGTTTTGCCTGACCTTTGTGATGTGCGCGATCAGCGGCGCGCTCGCCGTAAGAAAACTATGGGAAGCCGATCCAGCAACTCTGTTCAAGTAAGCTGGCCCTCCAATAAGCTAAGACTCTCGCAAGGACTCTTGAAGTCCGCATCGAAAAATCGCAAGTTCGGGTTTTGGAAAATGGAGCATTGGCTACAATCGCGGTATGTTCAACAACCAGATAGTCTCAGCCTTGCTCAATTGGCTTTTCTTGCTTTTCGGAGTTCTCGTCGCAGCCATTGGGCTCGAGTGCTTCTTGCTTCCCAATGGCTTTATCGATGGGGGCATCACGGGCATTTCCATGTTGCTCGCAGACTTGACACCAGTCCCGCTATCTATTTGGTTGGTGCTGGTGAACGTTCCGTTCGTTATGATTGCAAACAGGCTCATTGGTCGTATGTTTGCGATCCAAAGTGGTGTCGCTATTTTGGTGCTCGCCCTGACCGTGGCTCTGGTGCCTTTGCCGCACGTGACTTCCGATAAGTTCCTTGGGGCAGCCTTTGGCGGTTTCTTCGTCGGTGCAGGCGTGGGGCTCGCCATTCGAAGCGGCGGAGTATTGGACGGAACTGAAATTCTGGCTGTCGTACTCAGTTCTCGCACCTTTGCGACGGTCGGGGAAGTGATCCTCGGACTGAACATCATTATCTTCTCCGTGGCTGCTGTTTTCCTGGGGGTTGAACCAGCTCTTTATTCCATGCTTACCTACTTGGCAGCCTCGAAGACCATCGACTATTTGCTTCACGGCATCGAGGCCTACAACGGGGTGATGATCATGACCGAACATCGAGACGCCATTCGCAAGTCTCTTTTGGAAGAGCTGGGGCGGGGCGTCACCAACTTCAAAACACTGGGAGGCTACAGTGGTACGGAGCAAGAAGTTCTTTTCTGCGTCATCACGCGATTAGAAATCACCAAGCTGGAACTGATCGTGAAACGCAATGACCCAAATGCGTTCACTGTTATTCTGCCCGTTTTGGATGCGAAGGGTGGCGTCATTAAGCGCCGAACCATCTTGTGATCACCGGCTAACCCTTCGTGGTTCGATAGACTCTTCCGACCTATGATGAGGTTACCCCATTTTCCGTTTGCGAATAACACGTAGGCCGTAACAAGCGCTAGCGCTTAGGTTTAGTCACATCTTTTATACTTTTGAATTCGCAACTTCGTAGCCAATAACCATCGGCACAAGCTCTTTCCATCCCTCCCAGATGACTTGCCATCCAGGTGGGTGATCGCCTTTTCTATTTTGATGTCCTCCCAAGCGTGCAAGGGCCAAGTAGAATTCATGCACCATCCAATCGAGATTGGAGCTTTTGTGACGCCAAGCACTGAGCACTTTAACGTAGGTTGGGAAAGAAAAAAGGTGTCAGGAACGTTCCTAACACCTTTTTGCATCGCGTGCATGCGTATATCCGCGACGGTCGGGCTCGTCCCGACACGTCGCAATAGGTTTGGTGCGCTAAACATCACTTCTAGCCAACCAAACCTGTTGCGTTCATCGGGCGCAAGACCCTCGAACGCAGGGGGCTTTTTGGGGCTTGGTTGTTGTAGCATACCAAACCTGTTGCGAAGCTAGGGCACAAGGCCCAGCTTCGCGTGGCTTACGCCAACGTCAAACAGAAAGCTAGGTGCCAAAGGGGTGTCTGGCACCTGGCCAAAGGGGTGCTTGGCACCTTGCCAAACCGAATCATACGGTTGCGATTGCAAAGCTGGGACCCAAGTATACGATAGCGCAAGGCTGACTTTGCAGCTTGGAAGGAATGCAAGTGAGATAGACGTCACCGTCGAATCGGCTCGGAAAAGACCAACGGAACCGAGAACCAGAAATGGAATTGCATGGCGTTGAACCACAACATCCTTGTTTGAATTAGTCAGAAACAACAAAACGACAGCATACGAAGTAGCGGGCCACCGATGTTGATAGTTCAGTATTTGAGCGAGTACATAACTGCCATGAGTGGCGATACGCAAAAAATCGCTGAATTCGAAGAGCGGTACGGCTACTCGCCAAAGCCGTATCTGCGGGATGGGATCCAAGATGCACGGTACTACAAACTGACCAACTTTTATCCCGACGAGAGCAGCAGATACACTGCGGCAGTCCGGCTTTTTTCGGTCGTCTTTCACGAGCCAAAGGTCGCACCTCCTCGCGGCAAGCATCGTGAGTTGATCAGGCAGTGGCTGCTATGGTTGAGTCGACGCGAGGAGTGCATGGGCATCGAGGAACTGGTGGACCGTTGCAAAAGGGAAACTGGGATCGGCAGCGAGGAGCTGATCAACAGCATTATCATTCAGGTTACGGAACTCATTGCTTGGCGAAATGCCAGCAAGGTCGTCGTGGACAAACTGAGTCACCTCGAATCGATCAGTGCAAAAGTATCGGTGGCGAACGAAAATGCAGAGGCAAGTTTGGATGCTTCCGCCAACACCAATGCAAAAGACTTGGAGCTTCTGGAGAAATTTAAGAATCACCAAGCGTATCGGTCCGCCAATGCCAAGGATCGAAAAGCCATGAAGAAGGCATTTGCTAACATGACCCACGAAGAACGAGTTTCGTATTTCGAATTGGATTGATTCGAGTGCGGAATTGTCGAAAAATGTGGGGCGAAAAATAGTTAGCGGAATTCAGGTTCTGAAATTTTTCGACCCACATTTTTCGACAGACTCTTTTCAAGAAGAGAAAGTGGGTAGAACCAGGGGTGGACGTACTTTGCGGCTAGATTCAGTGAGGGAGACTGCCGGGCTAAACGGGATTATTCGAGCAAGTCGCTGCGCCGACGTTTGGTTTTTTCCATGGCTTGCTTGCTGCGCCAGTCTGCAATTTTTCCATGATCACCGCTCAATAGAATTTCAGGTACATCGTGCCCTCGAAAAGAAGGCGGGCGTGTGTACTGCGGAAACTCCAGCAAGCGATTTCCGCGCGAGAAGGAATCATCCCAGCTGCTTTGTTCATCCCCCAGAACGCCTGGAATCATGCGTATGGTGGAATCCACCAAAACCATCGAAGCGACTTCGCCCCCATTCAGGACATAGTCTCCGATGCTGATCTCCACGGGATTCAGGATGTCGATGACTCGCTGGTCGAACCCCTCGTACCTACCACACAGCAGGATAATACGATTCAATTGGGAGTACTGCTCGACGCGGCGTTGATCCAATCGGTCCCCTTGAGGCGTTGTCAGCATGACCACCCCGGGCGTGTCGCTCATTCTCTGAACGGCTTCGACGCAATTGATCACTGGTTCTACACAGATCAACATCCCAGGACCGCCACCATACGGGCGGTCGTCGATCTTGTGGTGCTTGAGATCGGTCGACCAATCTCTTAGGTCGTGAATGTGGATCTCTACTAGTCCACGATCGATCGCTTTAGCAAGAAGACTCTGGCTCAAGTAGCCAGAGAAAATCTGAGGAAACAGGGTTACGATATCAAATCGCATTGCCAAGGAGCAACTACGATGCAGCGACAGGCTGTTTGATTGGCTGACGGCCCAAACGGCTGAGTGCTTCTTCTTGTTGCTTCAGGTGAGTACCTTCCGAACCGTACTTTTTAATGAGAACTTGTACGTTTTCGCTTGGCTGAGCACCAACACTGATCCAGTGCTTGATTCGGTCACCCTTCAGGATGGCTCGTGCATCTGTTTCGCGGCACATTGGATCGTAGTGACCCAATTCCTCGAGAACGCGTCCATCACGTGGACTGCGTTGATCGATGGCGCAAAGACGATAAAAAGGGCGGTTTTTCCTGCCCATACGTTTCATTCGAATACGAACCGACACTGTGCTACATCTCCATGAAAACTGACGTTGAAGGGGGTGAAAGGATAACGACTTCCCAGGTCGGTGTGGAGATGTATTTTGAAATTTTTTGGCACTTCTCGTTAGTCAGCTTGCTAAATTTCCATTCACAGCGTCGGTCGCGGCTAGCGCCTGCGGCTCAAGGGGGTGAGTTGGCTTAGCCCTTTTTCTTCTTTTTCAGAAGCCGATCCCTTTCTTTTTGAAGCTTCTCTCGCTCTTTGGGGGTGAGACGCTTGCCGGTGCTGCCTTTGATTTTCATGTTGGCAGGGGGGCCGAAGGGGTTGTTGGCCATCATGCCTTGCATTTGTTGCATCATTTTCATTTTGTCCCCCATGCTACCGCTGGTTGCCATTTGCAACATTGGTGCCAGCATTTCAAATTGCTTCACCAAGTCGCTAACCTGATTCGGTTGAACGCCGCAGCCTTTGGCGATCCGACTTTTTCTGGAGGGATCGATGAGCTTTGGGTTTTTGCGTTCGCTGGGAGTCATCGAATCGACGATCCCAGTTAGTCGACGCATTTCCTTTTCGCTGTCTGCGTTAGCCATCATCTTGGACAAGTCCCCCATGCCGGGCATCAGGGTCAGCATTTTCGTCATGAGTCCTGGCTTGCGAAGCTTCTGCATCATGTCCCGAAAGTCACCCAGGGTGAAAATTCCCTTGGACATTCTTTCTTCAAGCTGCTTCCGTTCGCGGTCGTCAATCAGTCGGTGTGCTTCGCGGGCGACTTCGACGATATCGCCCATTTCCAGGATCCGGCTTGCCATGCCTTCGGGGCGAAACGGTTCCAAGGCGTCCATGTGCTCACCGGTTCCGATGAACTTGATGGGAACCTGCGTCGCAGCCTTGACGCTCAGCAGTGCCCCACCACGAGCATCCCCGTCGAGCTTCGTCATGATGACGCCGTCGATCGAAAGGGCTTCATTGAAGGCCTTGGCGCTGTTGACCGCATCTTGGCCCGTCATGCCGTCCACTACTAGGTAGACTTGTTGGGGAGCGATGTGTTTGTCGATCTGCTTGAGCTGGTCCATGAGCTCTGCGTCGATTGCAAGTCGACCGGCCGTATCAAAGATGGCGACATCTGCCCCGTTGGCTTTTGCTTGCGCAAGGCCTTCACGGCAAACAGCCACGGGGTCCATGGCACCCACTTGACTGAAGACCCCAACCCCCAGTTGCCTTCCGAGGACGTGCAGTTGTTCAATAGCTGCGGGACGTTGCAAGTCAGCGGCGATCAAGAATGGCTTTAGCTTCTGCTCTTTAATAAGCATGGCTAATTTTCCACAGGTTGTCGTTTTTCCAGCCCCTTGGAGACCACACATCATGATGCTGGTCAGTTGGCCTCGTTTCATGGGAATCGAGTTGTCGACGGGGCCGAGCAGGGCGACCAATTCTTCGTAAACGATTTTAATGAGCTCTTCGTGAGGCCGAAGAGAAAATAAAACTCGGCGACCTTCTGCGGCAGAAGTCACGTCCGACATGAACTTTCGGACTACATCGATATTAACGTCTGCATCGACCATGGATTTTTCGACCATGGCCATCCCTTCCCGCATGTTGGCTTCGGTCAATTTCCCTTTACCGCGCAAGGATTGAAACGCGGACTGGAGACCTTCTTGAAGCGACTGAAACATAATGAGTCTGGTTTTTGCAGGAAAAAATAGGTTTTTTTAGGATGGGTCAGCTTCGACCCACTTTCAAGGGGTTTTGGCATGCCCCTTCTTTGTATTCTTCGGAATGATTCTTAGAAAGAGACAGTTGGGGAACTTTTTTGCGGCTCCCCCCCTCCAAAGCAGGCATTGAATTGTAACACCCTTGATGATTGTATGGCCGATTTCAGAGCAAGTGTTGGACTTAAAACGACTTGCAATGAGGGAAGTCTCACGTAAAGGCTGTTGATTCGTTGCATTGTCAGCGGAGCGAATTAGACTCGAAATTGCGGCTCGCTGTTTTGTCGCTATTCGTATTGGTCCTTGTTTTTGGCACCTGATGAGGTTCGTAGATGACCACCGTCGGTTTCGGAAGTGGTTCTTTTTCCAGCAAAAATCCTCGAAGCATTCGCGGAAAGAAACGCAAGCAATTGCGGGTTCGCAATTCGTTGCTGGAATCTTTGGAAGCTAGGCACCTGATGGCGGCTGGTCCGCAATTGATTGGTGTACAGCCTAACGAGGGATCTTTGATCGCTATTGGTGCGACGGGGGCGAACGCCACCGTGCTCAACACCAGTCCGCGCGAAATCGTGCTTCGGTTTGACGATACCACAGCGTTGGATGCAAACACGCTATCCGGTATTCAATTCAAACGATCGGGTGGTGATGGCGTCCTGGAAAGTGCTTACCTGAGCACCGACTTAGGAACCAATAGCCAAGTCGTGCTGGACTTCAGCGCATCGTTGCCGGGCCAGCAGGGCAATGGACTCGAACTCCGTTTCACTCAGGTATCCCGAACGACCGGCCCTGCAGGAAAGCCGGCGAGCTGGCCTGTTTTGAGGGTTGAGGGGAACCGGATCAACATCGAAGTGAACGTGCTGGCTGGAAGCAAAACCACGGCAGCGGACTTGGTTCGGGCCATGAACGAGGACGTGGCTGTCGCATCGAAGATTTTGGTCCGGCGACTCCGCGGATCGGAAAGCACTGTGATTGCCGACACCGTTCCTGTGAATCAGATCTTGACTTTGCAAGGGGCCAACTCAGCCCGCGTATCCTCAAATCTTAACTCGGGCACCACCACGCTTCAGGTTGAGTTCATTACGACTCGGCCGGGAACCACGGCTCGGATTGACATCTCTTCACGCGATTACGGTGGACCAGGAACGCCGACGGTTGTCGTGGATGGGCAAACCATCCGTGTTGAAGTGAACAGCAACGCTCGGTTTGCCACGACCGTTCAAGAACTGTTAGATGCTATCAACAACTCCAATGAAGCTCGTTTAGTCGTCCAAGGTCGTCTGATCAGCGGTGTGTCATTCGCTCGCATTGGCGGTAACTTTGCCACGCCTCTTCAGCTGAATCTTCTTGCAGGGGACGACGTAACGATCACGCCTTCGTATGTTGGCTTTGGCGATTCCGATCGCGAAGTGATTGTGCGATTTGCGGAGACACTTCCCGACGACTTCTACTTGATCGATATTCTTGGCACTGGTCCGTTTGCCCTTCGTAACGTCAACGGATTGGCGTTTAACAACGGAGTCAATCAAAGCATCCGATTTGATTTGGATCTTGGCACCACCATTCAGTCGGTGGTACCACAACCGGTTGTTCGTGCATCGAATGGTTCGCTGAGCCAATTGCGAAACCAAATTCACGTCTTTTTTAACGACGACGATTTGGATCCAATTGAGGCGGTAAAGCCAATCTATTACGAGCTGGTTTATACGGGCAACTCCGCCAACGCAGCAGGGGTTCGGCCTATTAATCCAGTTTCGGTAAGCTACGACGCGGCGCTCAATCGAGCTTCCTTGGTATTCAATCGAAACATTGATGCTTTGTTCGTAGATGCTAACGCCGTTGCGTTACCAATCACTGCCTTGCGTTTGCGGATTGGCAACGAACAAAATCCTGCCGGCACTTCGGTATCCGTTCTCAATCAAGAAGGAGATTCGAACCCAACTGGCCGCGATGCTGGTAGCCGATTTGACACGGCTGTTGATTTGGGTGGAAGCTGGTTGACGGGACCTGGTGCGAAGTCTGCAATCATCAACGCCAAGATTGAGAACAGCACTGGCAGTCCGTTCCCGCTCGATTTCCCTGGTGCAAACGATGAGCAAGGTAATCGCAATAACCGTTATCAACAACACATTGTCAAAGCGAGTGATGCAAGCGGCATCGCCGTCATCAACTACAACTTTTCGACGTTGCTGGGCAACGCCAATCAAAGCGTTCAGCTGAATGCGATCACCGAGACTCAGAAGGACATGGTTCGTCAGATCATGTCCTTGTACGAAAAGTACCTGGGTGTTCGATTTACCGAAAGCGATAGCCTTGGTCTGACCATTGCTGTAGGCGACATGCAAGCCATCGATCCTGTTGGAGCATTAACAACGGTCGAAGCCAACCGCCCTGGATCTTTGACCTACGCCGCAGGCCGGTTGTTGTCTAATCCATCCCAAGAAGCTGTTGTCATCGACATTCAAGACTTCAACCAAGCTGATCAAAATCAATTTGGAACAGCACTATTCCGATCCTTCATGCGTGGTATCGGCGTGCTTCTCGGGCTTGGCAATGCGGACGAGTTGGCGGAATTCACTGTACAGAGAAACATCTTTGACCCGAATTCTACCGCCGAAGCTGTTTTCCCTGGCAATGCAGACATCATTCACGGCCAGTTTATTCTTCGGCCAGAGAGCAAGGATATCGATCTTTACCGATTTTCGGTTCCAAGTCAGGGTGGCAAGTTAGGTTTGCAGATCCTGGCGGAACGACAAGCCGACTCGAGCTTGCTCGATGCATCGTTGCGTCTATACCGCAATGAAGGAACGACGACTTCACCGAGATGGGTTGAGATCGCAGCCAATGAAGATTATTTCAGCGACGACCCTCGTATCTCCATCAGTGTGGATCGCGGTGGCGATTATATCGTTGGGGTGAGTGCCAAAGGCAACACCGGTTACGACCCTAGCATTGAAGACTCCGGTTTGGGTGGAAAGTCCGAAGGGAAGTATCAACTAAGAATTGATTACAAACCACCAACGGCTTCGACCTTGGTTGATGCAGAGGGAACAGCTACTGCCTTGGATGGCGACGGAGACGGCCGCCCTGGTGGAACGTTTAATTATTGGTTCATGCCGACTCGTCCCGACCGAGCAGCGCCGATTGTTGGTCAAGCCGACATGTCTGCCTACACGGTTTGGGTTGACAAGACTGCATCGGCTAGCGGCAACGGGACACTTGCATCCCCTTACAACACGATTGCTCGGGCCCTTCAAGATGCTAGCGCAGAAGCAGCCAGAGACCTCTCGGGCAGTCGCTCAGTGAGCGTCCGAATTCTCGGTAACACCCAAAACCGAGCCTATGAAATTGGATTCAACCGGTTTGGAAATCCGCTTGCGGACGGCCCAACCTTTGATGTGCCAAAGAACGTAACTGTGATGATCGATGCGGGTGCCATCATCAAGATGGGACGTTCTCGAATCAGCGCGGGAAGCTCCACCGTCAGCGTCGATCGAAGTGGCGGTTCGCTACAGCTGTTGGGAACTCCTGGCCAAAATGTAATTGTTACTTCGATCAATGATCCGTTGGGCATTGGTCTCAATCCGGATCGAACTCCGCCAGCACCAGCGGCTGGCGATTGGGGTGGAATTGATTTCCGAAACGGCATTGACGGCGGGGATGAGACCCGAGTCGACAAAGAGCGCAATGGGCTGTTTCTGAACTCGATCATTCATTCAGAACTCCGTTATGGTGGAGGCCAAGTTGTCGTCGATGGCTTGTCGCAGGTCATCACCCCGATCAATCTGGTCGATTCGCGCCCTTCGATTTACAACAACGTGATCACGTTGAGTGCAGATGCGGCGATTTCCGCCACGCCAAACAGCTTTAAGGAATCGGACTTCGCCGATATACGCTCCCAAGCAAGCGGTCTGTTTATTCCTGACTTCGACCGGGTCGGGCCAGACATCCACGGTAATCGCATCGTTAACAATTCGATCAATGGTCTGTTTGTGCGAACTCGAACGGGCGTCGCGGACACCTTGGAGACCATTACCATTTCGGCCCGGTTTGATGATATCGATATCACTCACGTGTTCGCTGAGAATTTGATCATTGATGGTCAACCAGGCGGCGCCGTAGTCGATGTTGCCTCCCCACCGGCGACGATTGTGGAACTGGTTGCCGTTGCTGGCGGTTCGCTAGTCGCAGGGACTTATAATTATCGATTGGTCTACGTAGATGCGTCCGGTAACGAAAGCTTGGCTTCGATACCTACGAAGTCGCTAACCGTCGTTGGTAACAGTTCGATCCAACTGACCAATCTGCCTCCCGTCAACAGCAACCTACCGTATGTTGCTCGTCGGTTGTACCGAAGTGAAGCCACAGGTGCAGGGGTCTATCGCCTAGTCAGTCAATTGAACTCGACGACTACAAGCTTCTTGGACAATGGCACTCAAACGGGAGTCGCTTTGGATCTTGCAGCGCCGTCTAGTTCTGCTGTGACTCTTTCCGTAGTTGCTGGCGGAGCGTTGGCTGCTGGAACCTATAATTACCGAATTGTGTACATTGATTCGAACGGCAAGGAAACGGCACCGTCCGAACCAACAGCATCGCTGAGCGTGCTCGGCTTGAGCTCCATTCAACTTTCCAATTTGCCTGTACCTGTCCAGCCCTCCATCTATACCGGACGACGGTTGTACCGAAGCGATGCATCTGCGGGTGGAAGATACTCGTTGGTCGCTCAACTCGATGCGACTTCAACGACATTTTTGGATAACGGTAGCGTGACTGGTGCAGCACTGGTTACGAACAGCAAGATTCGCGCAAGACTCGATGGCAGCTTGGTGATTGATCCAGGCGTGATTCTAAAGAGCAGCGGAGCCAGGATCGAAGTCCGTGAAGGCGGATCGCTGATTGCCGAAGGAACCAGCGGATTGCCAATCGTCATGACCAGCATGAGCGATCGCACCTACGGTGTGGGTGGAACTGCTGACACGGCATCGCTACGAGGTGTGCGCAATGCTTCGGTAGGAGATTGGGGTGGAGTTTTCGTTGCACACGGAAGCTCTGCGTCGTTGGATTACAACCGCCTATCGTACGCTGGTGGAACAACACGAATCGAAGGTGGCTTTGCTTCGTTCAATGCAATCGAAGTTCATCAAGCAGACTTCCGTTTGTCGAATTCCCGAATTGAAAACAACGCCGCTGGCGTCGAAGCATCGACGATCACCAATCGCTCCGGACGAGGCTCCAACGCTGCTGCGACCATCTTTGTTCGTGGTGCTCAACCTGTTTTGGTCAACAACCGAATCAACGATAACGGTGCAGCGGCGATCAGCATCGATGTGAATTCATTGGGGCCAGACTTCGTAAATGATCCCGGCCGTCAATCGGGTTTTCTTGGGCGCTCGCTGGATCACTTGGAAAACCAAGGACCTTTGATCGATGGGAACCGATTGTCCAGAAACCTTTTGAACGGCATGGTGGTTCGTGGCCAATCCCTGACAACGCAAAGCGTTTGGGACGACACGGACATTGTTCACATTGTTTCGAACGACATCGTTTCGGATAACTTTCATACGTTCGGTGGCCTTCGACTAAGAAGTGCGCCGACTGAAAGCTTGGTCGTCAAATTCGGCGGCGGAACGACAACGGCTGGACTCACTGCGACCGGTACACCGTTGGATTACAGCAATCGAATTGGTGGAAGCGTTCAAATCATCGGGCAACCCAACTTCCCGGTGATCTTGACAGCGCTTGCAGACGACTCCGTCGGGGCAGGTTTTGGAACCGATGGCCGAGCTGCTTTCGACACCGACAACAATGGGTCCGGCGCACTTTCTAGCAGCATCATTCTGCCAACAGGTCCTGAAGTAGGTCAAGGGACTCGTATCGACAATGACGTCGATCCGAATCGGCCTGGATTCTTCTCTTACTTCCCACGCGCAGGTGGTGGAACCAACAATGGTGACACTTCTCGCGTCACTGCTCAAGGTCGGACTCAACTATTTGCCGATGCAGAAGTATTCCGAGCGTTCAGCAACTACATCGATATCGGGGCGAACGGTCAAGCCACTTCTCTCGAGAACACGACCGTCACATTGCAGCCAACACTTGTATCAGCTGACCTTGTTGCCAGCGAAGGCACGTTTGTTGGCAACAACAATGCGGTCGTTCGATGGCGAGTTGAATCACGATTCGACAATGGTGTGTCACGACTGTACAACACGCTGGTATTGTCGAGCGACGAGCCGCTCGGCGATGTCAACTTCATCAACTATTTGGACGAAGAGTTTCAGGCCGGCAACAACAGCTTGCTTTATGTCACAGGGACGCCAGGGCAAGACGATTTCCGAGCGAACAGTGTCAACAACACGCAACGCGTCGGATTTTCGCATGGCGGCGTATACCAACAAGGGGTGAACTTACAGAACGCGACTTACACAGGTTGGGCTGCAAACCTGGCTCCTTCGCTACAGAATTCCATCGTAGGTGCTGGAACAACGTACACGCTTGATGGAAACATCAACACAGCCAACTTAACGCCTTTTGCCGATGCGACCTTGGGTCAGGCTTACGGCGTCGCAGATGTATCAACGGCCCTTTCGTGGCGAGTCGACCCGAATTCGACCAGCGCCAGAATCACCAGCTTCTTGGAATTGATTCCAACAGCGATTCAACGGCAAGCATCCCCCGGCTCGTGGGACGGGGTGTCCATGCAAACGTATTCGAATGATCGCAATGTGGAAGTGGTTTCCGAGCGTGAATCCGCACGGGCTACAGCTCCTTCGGCGAACAACAGCCCTGCCACCGCGCAGTACTTGGGCCAAGTTGCTCGTTTGGCGACGAGCGGGGACGAGAATGCGCGTCTAGGATTCGAAGTCCAAGGTGTATTGACCAAGCCATCGGATGTCGACGTGTATAGCTTCACAGCGAACGGCCGAACGGAAGTATGGTTGGATATCGATCGAACGACATCCAGCTTGGATACAGTTGTGGAACTCGTCGCTGCAGATGGCAATATTCTAGCATTGTCCGATAATTCGTACTTGGAAGAAACCCAGCCTAATACCAATCGGCTATTCTCTACCCTGCCAGGAACAAGCGTAAATCCACTTCGCAAAAGTACGATCACTCAAGTGCCAACGATTTCCGTTTCGAGAACGGCAACCAATCCGGTAGGCGAAGCTCGCGATGACTACAGCACGAATCCTAAAGACGCTGGCCTACGAGTTGTGCTGCCTGGGCGTGAAAACGAAGCAACCCTTTATCATGTTCGCGTTCGAAGCAGCAATCAGTTTCCTGGCCAACCGGCTAACACTCCCGCGATAACCGATAATGCATCGGTTGGACAAGGTCGCTCCAAGGGTTCGTATCAATTGCAAGTAAGGCTTGGCGAAACACAAGAACTGCCTGGATCGGCGGTTAGTTATGCCGATATCCGATTTGCTCAGAACGGCCTAACGTTGTCCGGAGTTCCCCGCCATTCACCACTTGTGGGTGAGAATGGGGAGATTGAAGCTCGAGCGAACAATACTCTTCAAACAGCCCAAGATCTCGGCAATATTCTGCAAACAGATCGTCGTACCATTGCCGTTGCAGGTAACTTGGATTCGTCGACGGATGTCGATTGGTTCTCGTTCACCATCGACTACCAATCCTTGCTGACTCCGCTCGCCGAATACCTTTCTACGATTTTCGATATGGACTATGCGGATGGCATTGGCCGTGCGGACATGGCCATGTATCTGTACGAAGAAGCTTTTGATGCTCAAGGGCAGCTTACTGGTAGACTTGTCCAGCTCGGAGAAAACAGCAACATTTTGGACGATCGGTCGACCTCTGCTCCTGGCACTGGAACCTCGGATCTTAGCCGCGGATCGACAGGCACTTTGGATCCGTTCATTGGATCGGTCGAACTACGAGCTGGTAGGTACTTCCTGGCACTTACCAATCGGACTCAAGTTCCAACCGTCTTGGCCAACCGACTGAATGCAAATCAGACGATTGATGCTGGAGTGCGAGTGCAACCCATCAGCAGCGGTCAGTACATCGTTGAAGACCGTATCGATGGATCGCTCAGCTCGAACGGACTTGGCCCGATCACTCCTAGTTTCCTTCCTCTGCAATCGCGAGTCGAGTATGTGCTTGCAGATGTGCCTTTGTACTTGAGCAGCGTAACCGGCTTTAATGCGGGTACTCAGGTGCATTTGGTCAACCCGTTCACGGGTGAGTTGACGAACAATGTAGGCCGAAATGCCGAAGATCTTCGCGATATTGCTATCCGACCTAACGGAGATATACGAAGCTTCCGCAGCAGGGGTACGGGGCCAGCAGACAACGATGCAAACGCAGCGTACATCAACGTCAACGCCGGAACCGCCGCTACGACCGTGGATGGAAACTTCGCCAATACAACTTGGGAACTATTTACACCGCCGCAGCAACCCAACACCCCACCACCGCCACGGGTTGTTCGAGTTGCCAACACCGGGTTTAATTTCGAGGCATTGACCTATGTGGATCAGTTTGGCGAAAGTGGATTTGTCGTAGCCAATCGAGATGCGAATTTGTTGGTTCCAAACGCTACCAACATCCTCTACTTATTCAATCCAAACAATGGAAATGCGAACAGCGCTCCAGGAAGCGATTTGGATAATGTGATAGTCACCGGCGGGAACCCCGACCCAGACGATATTCTATTGGGTGCTGGAACAACGGTCTTGGAACGAGGCAAGATTTTTACCGTCGATCCCAATGAGCTCATCACCGGTATTGCCGGAGTTCGCGGTGCACTATTTGCTGTAAGCGATGCGGGACGACTGTATCGTATCTCCAACTCTGAGCTAAATTCAAACTCAATCAGTCTTGCTGGCATTGGAAGACAAGTTGTAACAGCGACGGACCTTGCTGGACTTGAATTCACGGGATTGACTACCGGTCCTACAAACGTTGCCAATGGCGACTACTCCGAAGTGTTGTTCGGAACCACTCGAAGTGGCTCGATCGTTGCTTTCAATGTTCGCGGCGAACTCCAACCCGTGTTTGTGAATGGTCGTTCCAGAGTCGAAACTGGCGTGCAAGGTTTGAACGGGCTGGCATTCTCCAACTTGGACTACAACCTTTGGCAACAGACTACTCGCCGTGGAGGCGATGCTGGTCACGGCATCAATGCACCTAGTGATCTTAGCGGTTCGGCGGTAGCAGGTGGCACAAGCTGGTACTTTGGTTACGATCGAAGTGGACGAGTCAATGCCAGCTTCCCAGCCGGTATGGATCCGCTGTTTTCGCCACGTTCTGGTAACGAACCGCTTGAGAACACTTACAATTTCCCTGGTGGGGCATCGGGCGTTCTAGAAAGCCAACCGTTCTCCCTATCGGGTTTGGCGGCACAGGACTTGCCGACGCTGTACTTCAACTACTTCATGGACAATGACGATGGATCTTCCATCAATGGATTGATGACCGATTCGTTCCGAGTCTTTGGTGTCCGTGACAACGGTGATTGGGTTCAGTTAACGACCAACAATCGCGACGCTGCTGAATCCGCTGTTCAACGAACCTTGAATACTCCTCGAAATGGTTCGCAAGCTGTTTGGCGTCAAGCTCGTGTAGACCTGGGTGTGCTCGCAGGCGGTGAAAATGTTCGTCTCCGATTCGAGTTCAGCACCGCCGGAAGCATGGGCTATGGTACCTTCGGTGGCCGCGGACTCGAGTTGACGACGGTTTCAGGAAACGATCTTCGCGACGGTCAAGTCATCACGATGACTGCGAACGGCACTGGTGTGACCGCTCGATTTGAAATCGACATGGGTTACAGCGTGGTCGTTCCTAGCGGAGCGTTGCTCCAGAACGGCAACTCTATGGTTGTATCTGGAGAAACGTTTGCCTTCTGGGACGGCACCGGGACAGCTCCGGTTGGAAATGTGGTTCGATTTACTTCTGCTGACTCCGCTGAAACCATTTCGCAATCGCTGTTTGCGGTGATGCGAAGTGCGGCGTACACAGTGGTTCGTCCTACCTTCTATCGCAACGCGAACAAGATCACAATCACGGGAACTGCAACAGCATCGGCTCCGGTGAATTCCCCGTTGGTTCTTACCGGGCGCATCGGGGTCAACGATCCTGCCAACGTTCGTATTGCCATCACACCCGATATGACCGCTGAACAAGTGGCTACCCTGGTGTCCGAAGCAATGGAACAGACCTTTGCGGGTGGTTTGGACGCGTATACGACTTACTTGGCACGCGATCGATATGTTGACCTTACCGGTGTGACGGTCGTCAATGCTGGGCCTTTCAGAGTTTCACGTCCTCGAGCGGAAGATGCGTTCTCTGAGAACAGCGCTGGCTTACCGGCCGCGTTGAGAGCTCAAAACAACGCCTTCGAAGGCTTGTTGATCGACGACTTTATCATCGGTCTTGCCGAACGGGGCGAGTCGGTGACAGGCGCTCGGCTTGACACTAGTTTTGTCACCTTGGGTGGTGCAGGAAGTGACATTCTTGTTGGTCCTTACCAGCTTGAAATACGGGGTGGCACTGAGTACGGGTCGCCGAGTCTTGGGTCTGGAATTACATTAAACCGAGGATTCGCGCCGAACGCTCAGCAAGCTGTAGGGCAAACGTTGACATTCCAAAGTTCGTCCCGGATTGGCGACGGCCAGAGAATCATCTTGAGCGATGGTTCGAGCGTCCTAACGCTCGAATTTGACGACGAAACGCTCCCAGCAGGCTCGCCAGCAAGAGGTGTCAGCACAGGTAGCATTGCAATACCATTCAATGGACGTGCGGACGAATCCAGTAAGGTGATCGCATCCCGAGTTCGTGACCTGATCAATTCAACGGCTGTTCAATCTTTGCTCAATATTGCAGCAATCTCTTCCGATGGTAGTGTGTCTGGTCAGAACTCCGCAACGATTTCGCTGGTCGGGCCTGTAAGCGTAACATTGCCAGCAACGGCAGGGGCGGTTTCCACCTTCAATTTCGAAGGGGACAAAAACACCAAACGAGAACAAGGACAAGTGATTATCGAAAACTCCCGAATCTCCAGTTCGGCTGGATTCGGTATTGTTCTTCAAGCAGACGTTCCTGGTCCAACTTCGGATTCCCCGAATCCAGGTGCTGTTAGAAACACGATAACTCTGAACGATCAGCGATTGATCCCTGGCGCTGTTGTTATGAACAACGAGCTTGTTGGAAACGTTGCCGGAGGTATTGATATCCGAGGCCGTAACCTACAATCGTCTGCTGCCGTGTCACCAGTTCCGTTTGCACGAATCGTCAATAACACGATTCTTGGTGGAACGGTTGCAAGCGTCAACGCATCTGCTCCAACTACCTTTGGAAGCGACTTCTATAGCCAAGGCTTGTTGTCCTTTGCTGATACCGTCTCACGCTACGACGCAACCGCTGGCGGCGGGCCAGTACCACTTGCAGGTTTGCAAGTAGCTGCAGATGCATTGGGTGCTCCGAACTACAGCGGTATCGGTGAGCCAACACCTGGACAAGGTGCGGTTTCGCTTGGTCGCGGTGGCGTGCTGATTGTCCAGTTCACCAACAACATTTTGACCGGATCCGGCGACGCAAGGCCCGATCTAGCAGTCTACGAAGTTGGAAATTCAGAACTAGCTCGCGTAGAAGTTAGTGCTGATAACATTAACTACACATCGGTTGGAAATATTTCCTTCAACAGCCGCTATATCGATCTGGATGCCTTCGGATTCAGTCCGCTAAGTCAGTTGTACTTCGTTCGAATCACCGACGTTAGTAGCGATGGGGCATTGAGCGGTGATTCGGTAGGTGCTGATATTGATGCGGTGGGTGCGTTGTCGAGTCGCCCTGGCTTGATCTACACGCAACTTGGTACAGGCATCAACGTTCAAAACAGCGCCAGCCCAACCTTGCTAAACAACATCATTGCGAACCACATCGATGGAATCACCGTGGATGCTTCAAGCACTTCGACCGTGGTTGGGGCAACTTTGTTCCAAGGTAACAGCCGCAACACAAACGGATCGGCTGTTCCTGGTCAGTTCCCAATTTCGGTTGCTTCAACCATTCCATTATTCTCCGATCCGCTGCGTGGAAATCTCTACCCAGTAGCCGGTGCGGTATCGATCGATTCCACCATGGATTCATTGGTGGATCGCGCTGCATTGTTGGCAGTGAAGCAGCCGCTTGGACTACTTCCATCACCCATCATCGCGCCAAGCACCGACATCAACGGGATGCTCCGGGTCGATGACCCGAATGTTCAGACACCTCCAGGTCTCGGCGAACGTATCTTCAAGGATCGCGGTGCTGCCGACCGATCGGACTTCAACGGGCCGACCGCGTTTGCTGTTAACCCCTATGACAACGATACGCAAGGTGTTGACACCAACCCAGACATCGGCACGGTTGAGGTGGTTAATTCCAACCAATTCTTCTTCGACCTTCAAATCGTGGATGCATCGCAGGTCGGCTTCCAATCGGAAGGTTCTGGCATCGAACAACGAAGTGTTACCTCGAGTAGCATTGTCCTCTACAAAAACGCTCAGATCTTGGTCGAAGGACAGGATTACCGGTTTGGCTATTCGTCCACTAGCAATATTGTTCGTCTGACACCGATTGCCGGAGTTTGGGAAAACAACTCGGTCTACCAAATCCGCTTCATCAACACCAATGAATCGTCGATCGTCGTTGTAGAGCCGAAAGCAATCGTGGATGGCACGATTTACACCATCCAGGACTTGACGAACAAATCAACTCGATTTGAACTGGATACAGGTCTTCGGATCCGAGTTCCGTCATCGTTCGATGGCTTCACGAACACTGCAATCGACGGAACTACATTCCGCGTCGATAACGGACTTCAACGCATCACGTTTGAGTTCGATAACAACCAGTCGGTTCGACCGAATAATGTTGCAGTTGCTTTCAGCACGCAAGACCCACCAACGGTCCTTGCAGAAAAAGTAGCACTGGCAATTCGCAATACTGGCTTGAGCGTCAATCTAACGGCGACCAGCATCGGTGGTGGAGAGCTTCAAATTCTAGGAGATGGAATTCAGTTCCTTCCAGATAATAGCCTGATGGTTGTTTCCGGCCAGTCGGGCGTAACGCCGGGGTACGGATTGCAAATCCCAACCGCAAACGGCTTGCCCGTAGGCATTAGTGATGGCCAGATCTTCACTATCCAACGCGGAAATTCGACGGTTGTGTTTGAGCTAGACAGCAACGGTACGGTTCGTCCGAATTCCGTAGCTGTTCCGCTCAGCACGGTATCGGTAACCGCACTGGCTAACTCGATCGTAAACGCGATCAACGGCTCTATCCTCGGAATCACAGCTACGGCAGGTCCGAACGGATTGATTTCCGTTGGTAACCAAGTTGATGTTCGAGTTCAAGCGACCAACACGGTACTGCAAGTGGTCGGCATCCCTGGCCAATCGGCAGCGATTCCAGTTCGAATTGATTTGTCAACCGTGATCACCAGTGATCAAGTTGCGACGCTTCTGATTAATACAATCGCCGCACAGAACATTCCTGGTGTGAGCCTAACTCAAATTGGTGCCACGGTACTAATCGAAGGTGCACGAGGTGTGGCTGGCTTGGGTGCGGCTGCGGTATCGGGAATTCGCGACTTGGCTGGCAATGCCATGCGAGCCACCGAGGACAACGGCCAAACGGTGATCGACATCTTCCTTGGAGAAGGATTTGATTACGGCGATGCTGCTGACCCTCGCTATGCAAGCAAGAAGGCAAGCGATGGCCCACGCCATCGAGTCGTGAATGGTGTCTCACTTGGACCTACCGTGACCGCAGACCCGGATGCTCGCCTGACGGACCTTGATACCGACGACGGTGTGGTGGTTAACACTTTTGTCGCATCCTTCACGGGATCGATCAGTGTGGATGTTCGCGGTGCATCGCCAGCACAAAATGTCTATGTCAACGCATGGATCGACATCAATGCCAACGGCACTTTCGAGTCCAACGAAAGACTGGGCAGCGGAGCAACTGGTCAAGAATTTGTTTACTTTACCGATGGTGTTCGACAGATTAGCTTGCCTTCAGTTCCGCGAGACGCTCGTACGGATGTGCCTGTTGCGGTCCGCGTACGACTCAGCCAGACCCGAGGGCTTGGGCCAAACGGAATCGCACCGGACGGTACAGTTCCAGTGGGTGAAGTTGAAGATTACTACACAACGATACGAGCCAATCCGTATACAAATCCAAGTAACAACTTTGACGTGAACGGGGACACGTTCGTCTCGCCTATCGATGTGTTGCAACTTGTAAACTACATCAATAATGACAATACCAACGGCCGATTGCCGTTCCCAACGACTTTGGTGACTCCACCTTACCTCGACGTGAATAACAATGGCTTCATCGATCCTTTAGATGTTCGCGACGTGATTGACTTCATCAACTTGCGAGGTGGTGCACCTGAAGGGGAAGGCGAAGGTTCATTCGTTGCAAACAACGATACATGGGTTCCGGCCGCAAGCTTTGCGGCTCCTGTTGTCGAATCCAGTAAGGCTTCCCATGCAACATCGAGCGTGCCTCAGCAAGCTTCGATTGCTGGCCAAATCAAGTCTCTTGACGACTATTTGGCAGCAATGCCTAGCGAGATCGGACCAGCAATGGCAGTGGAATCGCTTGAATGGAATGCAATGACGCCTATGATTGAGAAGGATTCAGAAAACGAAAGCGACCTTTCGGTGGCTTTAGCCCTGGATGATTTGTTGGCGGATTGGTCGTAGAACAGAGATCGGTATTGATGCTAAACGGCATGGACAGGGAAGTCCTAGCCCTGGGAATTCGAAAGCCCATACCGATTCGATACGCTTTCCGAAGGGATGACTGTGTCAGTTTTTAGTGCTCATCAAGCAGACGCGATTCTCACGCGAGCTGTAACCAATGGGCAGATGCGTGCGGCTGTTCTATTCGCAAGAATCGGCGATCATGTGCACCATAAGTCATTTGGAGACGCGAAGTCCGTAGACGCATCATTTCTTTTAGGCTCGATCACCAAGCCGATCGCAATCGCGGCCCTGATGACGCTATTCGACCAGGGGAAGTTTGGGCTTGATGATTTGGTAAAGCGGTACGTTCCAGAATTTCATGGAGACCGGAAAGATCGCGTCACGATACGTCATTTGCTGACTCATGTATCAGGTCTTCCGGATCAATTACCAGACAATGCTCACTTGCGAAGAAGCCATGCCCCGCTCATGGAATTTGTGAATGGGACCATGCGTGTTCCATTGCGCTTTGAGCCGGGCAGTAAGTACGAATATTCGAGTATGGCAATTCTGCTTGCAAGCGAAATAGCTCAGCGAATCAGTGGTATCGAGTTTAGAGAGTTCGTGGCCAGGGTTGTTCTACAACCACTGGGTATGGTTCACTCGGCATTCGGGACGGGACAATTACAACCAGACGACATGATGCCATGCCAGGTCGAATTTGGAGCGATCGAATCAGGCGGTGGCTCAGCAGACTCCCGAGGCTGGGATTGGAATAGTTCCTATTGGCGTAATCTAGGTGCACCATGGGGGGGAGCACAAGCATCGGCCAAGGACGTTGCGATTTTTCTGGAAGAGTTCCTTCATCCAACCGGTAAGATTCTTCGCCCGGAAGTTGCCAAGTTGATGATCCAGAATCACAACCCTGTCGGTCTCGTTCCGAGAGGGCTGGGACTGGATGTCGGAATGAACGATGTTTTCCACGAGGTTTCGATCAAGACCTTTGGGCATACGGGATCGACAGGTACGATCGCCTGGGCAGATCCCGAACGAGATTGCGTTTGTGTTGTGCTTACCACATTACCAGCAGACGCCACTCAAGAGCACCCTCGCCAGCTGGTCTCGCGTTGCATCGCTGCATGCTAGAGTTGGAGATCCGCGTAGGCCGTAACAAGTCGCTTTGGACGCAGTTACGGCATGGAGTGCTGGATGTGATTTGCTTGTTCGATGAGGCAATTGTATTCGAACGGGGCTGCCGTAACCGCGCTAGCGCTTGTTACGGCCTACTTGCCATACGAGTACGCCTGCGGCTGACTGTTAAACGATGTACTGCTAAAATACATTCAATCAATGGATCTACGGGCTAAAGAAGAACCAAGAACTAAAAACTCTCCCATCGCCCGAGCATCTTGGTAACTTCCACCTCTAGGGACGCCATATCCCCGACATTGATTAGGATATCTGTGGCATGAGATCGCTTGACTTCTAAACTGAATTGAGCAGATTCACGCTGCTGCCAATCATTCCTGCTCCAGCCTCGGGAAGCAGCCCAAGCCTGGCGTAATTCATCCGAGGTTTCTACAAAGACAACTTTGTTGCAATAAGGAAGCCAGCCGCCTTCGATCAGCAACGGTGCATCCAGCACGATGTACTGCAAACCACTTTCGCGTCGAAGCGATTGAAGCTGTGCTTTTGCGATCTCGCGAATGCGAGGGTGCACAATCGCCTCCAATTGCTTGCGGCGGTTTGTTGGATCGCTAGAGTTTCCAAAAACCAAGGCTGCAAGCTTTTTGCGATCGATTGATTGTCCTTTGGCTGATCCAGTATTCGACAAAATCCCATCGCCAAAGAGCTCACTGAGTTGTTGAATTACAACCGGCTCTTTTAAAACATCGTGGGCTATCGCATCAGCTAGGATCACTTTGGCACCGCGATTCTGAAGCAATTTCGTCAATGTTGACTTGCCACTCGCGACGCCACCAATAATTCCAATCACGATCGGATAAGCGTTTTGCTGGTTCATAGCAATTCACAGCTTGCCCAATTCGGACCATGTTTGACATCCACTTTCAGAGGAACGTTCAAGGGCAAGACCGTAATCATTTTTTCCCTGACGATGTTCGCAAAACGGTCGACGTAATCTTCGCGCACCTCGAAGACCAGTTCATCATGAATCTGCAACAACATCCTTGCGGGCCAATTCAGCGACTTCATCTCCGCGCTAATCGCAATCATGGCTAGTTTAATCATGTCGGCTGCCGAACCTTGAATTACGGTATTGATTGCCATCCGCTCCGGTTCAAGAAGTTGTTTCTTCTTGTTGTCAGGTAAGCTTTCGTAGTCGCGAATACCTCGTAAGATTCTTTTTCGACCGGACATGGTTGTTACATGGCCCAAGCTGCGGCAGCTCATTAAGGTACAGCTGATAAAATCTCGCACGCCAGGGTACTTTGCGAAGTAGGCATCGATAAAGTCGCTCGCATCCGACCTTGGGATACCCAGCGCTTTGGCTAAACCAAAGGGACTTTGGCCATAAAGAATTCCAAAACTGATCGCCTTGGCACTGCGCCGCATGGCACTTGTGACTTGGTCTTCGGAGATACCGTTGACTTGAGCTGCTACACTTGTGTGGATATCTAAGTCGTTTTGAAAAGCACGGTGCAAAGATGCGTCACCGCAGAAGTGCGCTAAAACTCGGAGCTCGATTTGCGAGTAATCGGCAGTCATGAGACTCCAATCTGGATCGCGAGGCAGGAAGGCCGATCGTATGGATCGCCCTTCGGCCGTTCGAACAGGAATGTTCTGCAAATTGGGCTCGACACTACTCAGTCGCCCAGTAGCGGCGATGTCTTGCCTGAACGAAGTGTGGATTCGATTGGTGATCGGACTGATCAAACGCGGTAGCGATTCCACATAGGTATTGATCAGCTTGGTCAATTGCCGGTATTCCACAATCTTTGCGGGAAGTGGATGTTCTACAGCTAGTTCTTCAAGGACTTCCGCATCCGTGCTGGGGCCCGTCTTTGTTTTCTTGACGACACGCAGACCAAGCTTATCGAATAGTACGTTAGCCAGCTGCTTGGGACTGTCTGGATTGAATTCTTGTCCAGCAAGCTCCATGATGGTTAGACGCAAAGCGTCGGCCTGCGATTGAAATTCACCCCGCAGCACTTCAAGGCGATCGGTATCGATGCGAATTCCTTCGGATTCCATTTCGGACAATACGCCGATCAACGGTATTTCCAGGCGATGCATCACCTCCAGCAAACCTTCTTCTTCCAGTCGATCCTTCATCGGTTGTAGCAACCGGAAGGGAACGTCAACATCTTCGCACGCGTATGTCGCAACGCGATCGATGGCAACTTGATTCATGGTGATTTGGTCTTTACCATTACCAATCAATGATTCGATGTTGATATTGGTGTGACCAAGCCAACGTTTCGCGATATCGTCCAGACTGTGATTCCTGCCGCCTGCGTCTAAAAGATAGTCGGCAACCATGGTATCGAAACCAATGGTTCGAATCGGCATCTCGTGCGACCGAAGAACAATGGCGTCATACTTGATGTTCTGCCCCACACAGGTTTTGGATGCGTCATCCAAAATCGGGGCAAGATATTCGCGAACTGTCGTAAGGTCCATGTGCTCATCACCCACAGGGCCAAGGACCGGCAAATAGGCAGCCTGTCCTTCCGCCCATGATAAACTGATACCCACCAAGGCAGCATCGCGGGGGCGTGTCGACGTTGTTTCGGTATCAATCGCGATGACAGTCGCGTTCTGTAGCTCAAGCACTAAGGCTTCCAGTTGCTTGAGAGTACGAATGGTTTGGTAACCTTCGAAAGACAACCGAAACGGTGGCGAGTCATCTAAGTCTTTCAACATGGAAACAAACGAATCGGACAACTTGCGAAACCCAAGTTCGCGAAACATGTCCAGCGCCTGCTGTCGATCAAAAACACCGGGGCGCATTTTGGACCATGGAAGTTCGACTGGGCAATCTCGTTTTAAGCGAACGAGATCACGACTCATGATCGCCAAGTGTTGATTGTTTCGAAGGTTTTCTCTTTTCTTTTCCCCCGGAACTTGATCTAGGTTTGCATAGATCTCATCGAGTGATTCAAACTGGTCCAGCAACTGCTGCGCTGCCTTCGGTCCAATGGACGGTACCCCCGGGACGTTGTCCACCGAATCGCCAACCAGAGATTGGAAGTCGACCACTTGTTCGGGCCGAATCCCCCATACATTTTTGAGTTCGGGTTCCCCAAACAGTTCATTTTTACGAACGTTCAGCATCTGGATTTGAGGTGACAGCAATTGGCGGCAATCTTTGTCGCTGGTTACCAGCAAAACCCGAGCGCCGTGACCTTGCGCTTGGTCTGCCAAAGTCGCCATGAGATCATCGGCTTCGTAATCCGGCATGGAAATCTTCGGAACGGCAAGAGTCTCAAGACACCGCTGAATCAAGGGGATTTGATCCCGAAGTCCATCCGGCATGGGCGCACGATTTGCCTTGTATTGGTCGTATATCTCATTCCGGAACGTGGGTCCAGATTCGTCGAAGGTGCATACTAAAAAATCTGGTTTCCATTGCTCTAATAGATTCGCGATATCCCGAAGGAAACCATGGGCCGCTCCGACCTCGATGCCTTGCGGGCTGGTCATGGTGGGCATGGCGTGAAAGACTTGATATATCAAAGAATGTGAATCGACCAAAACAACAAGATCACCCTCTTGCGGAAAAGGATGCTTGGGTGGTATTGGATTCAAATCCTCAAGGTTCAACGTTTGGGGAGGCCCCGCCGGTGGAGCGGTTTCGGAGCTGGTTGGCAATGGCTCAAACAATTCATCGAAACCAGCAAGCATTGGCTGAGATTTTGCAGATCGCTTTGCCATTCAAACAACAATTCTTTAGTCCAAAAGTGCATAGGTATTGGTCGAAACTCAACCGTTGAACAGCTTAGCTTAACGCTGTCGAGCCAATCGCGGAATCCATTCGAGAATTCATTTGATTTTGCTTATCATCGCGATTTCACCTTGCGAAGAACCCGAATCTTATGAGACTCGCTGTCGCCCAAGTAGACCGCCCCATCAGAATCAATGAAAATGCCATGCGGTCGAGCAAGCTTGCAGGATAATGGATCGCCATCGGGACCATCGCCACTTTCACCCGTTCCCGCGACCAATTCAAGATTGCCTGTTTTGATGTCGACCATTCGGATGCTGTGACTGTCTGTATCGGCGAGCCAAACGTTCCCATCCTTATCAACAGCAATTCCCTTTGGACCTTTGAGTTCAGCTTCTTTGGCTGGCCCACCGTTCCCTAAAAAACCTCTCTTTCCCGTACCTGCAATGTGCTGAATCATCCCCGCATGGAGATCCATTTGAAACACTTGATTGCCTTCGCGGGTCGCCAGCCACAAATGGCCCTTTTGGTCAAAATCAATAGAACGCGGTCCATTGATCGATACCCCCACGATCGGTGCGGCGTCAGGAGTCCTACCAGGAAAACCAGTACCACAGAATGTCTCGATTCGATGTGTCGCAGTGTCGATGCGTCGAATGACGTTGTTGCCGATATCGCACACATATAATTGTCCGTCAGGACCAAACTGAATACTGTGCGGCTTATTGAACTGAGCAGAAGTCGCAGGTCCACCATCCCCAGAATAGCCCATTCGACCAGTGCCCGCAAAAGTCGAGATCTTCCAAGTCGTTGCATCAACTTTTCGAACAACATGATTCATCATGTCGGCAACATAAAGATTGCCAGCTTTGTCAAAACGAAGCTCGTGCGGGAGGTCGAAGCTAGCATTTAAAGCCGCCCCACCATCACCGTCGTACCCTTTGGAGCCAGTGCCGGCTATCGTTTCGATTCTGCCATCTTCGCGGATGCGACGAATACGCTGTCCGGTGTATTCACAAAACCAAATGCAGCCATCGGGCCCCCGAACCACACCAAATGGGTTATCAAGCTGGGCCTGGGTTGCCGGCCCGCCATCACCGCTAAAGCCTTGCGTCCCTGTTCCCGCGATTGTCTCAATTGTCCATTGTGCACTCAATGTACTCGAGGCAAAGAACGCAACGAAGAACGCAAATATCCAGCGATTTGCCATTCTTAAGCGAAAAAAATCTCGTGTGGGAAAGTTCTGTTTCACGGTTCGTATGCTTTCCAAAAGTGGATTCAAACTTCCGACGACAACATTGTCACAAGGCAGTACTAACTATTGGTCGGACGCTTTTTGATCGTGGAAAGGTATTCTGAGCCAAAAAGCCATTCTTGCAAGTTGAACCGGTTACGCGTTACACTGGGATCAGAAGTTTGGTTTTTCGGATATCATCTAATGGGAGCTACATCATGGGAAAGCTGTTTGGTTTTGGATTGGTCATGTTGGCAATGGTTGCTGCGATGGGGCAACAACAAGTTAGCCAAGCTAAGGATTGCTGTGTTAAACCCGTCTGCTGCGTTCCACCACCACCGCCACCAGTCGAAGTGTCGTGGTGCGTCGAAGATCCTTGCACGTGCTGCAAGTACACTGTCACCGCATGCTTGCCTGCATGTTGCAAGTGCGAGACACCATGCTTAGAGGGCTGGAAACCAGGTCTATTGGGACGCAAAATTTTGACGTACAAGTTCGCTTGTGGCGAATGCGTTGATGTTGTTATCACCAAGCACGGCAAGACAATTGTTCGCGACTAGTCTTTGACTCCGTCACAAGGCAAACCAACGAAACGTCGCTCATTTTGAGCGACTTTTTTTATGGGTGCTATTTATTTCCACTTTTATCGGAAGTACTTTCTCATGCCAT
>Ga0247836_1000965_pt1 | contig 49704 bp, 46 predicted proteins | sample LaCruzMarch2015__4_FD_187116 | JGI IMG/M metagenome (GOLD analysis project Ga0247836, IMG submission 187116) | Freshwater microbial communities from meromictic Lake La Cruz, Castile-La Mancha, Spain - LaCruzMarch2015_14m | ecosystem: Environmental > Aquatic > Freshwater > Lake | place: Spain... | reverse complement strand
CGAACACAGATTTGGAGTTACGAAGATGAAGAAGGCAGAAGTAAAGATTGGTGGCAAGTACTACGCGAACGTTTCGGGCAACCGATGCGAGATTCAAATCGATGCTGAGAAGCCTCGTGGCGGCTGGGACGCGACTAACCTTGCAACAGGCAAGAAGATTGTGATTAAGAGCGCTCAACGCCTTCAGGGCGAAGTGGGTGCAAAGCGCGGACGCGCGAAGGTTTCCACCGAAGGTAACGTAACGGTGGTTGAGAACGAACCGGCCACAGTCGAAACGATCGGAGGCGATTCTTCCACAGCGGTTGCGGTCCACAAGAAACCACGAAAAGCAAAGGCGGCATCCACCGAGACGGCCGACGCCAGCGAGAAGCGATTGAGCTGCGTCACTGCGGCTTTGAAGGTTCTCAGCGAATCGAGCGAGCCGATGAATGCTCAGGAGCTGATCACCGCGATGGAAGCAAAGGGCTACTGGACCAGTCCCGGCGGCAAGACTCCCCACGCGACCTTGTACAGTGCGATCCTTCGCGACTTGGCCAAGGGCGACGATAGCAAGTTCGTGAAGACCGAGCGCGGCCGATTTACCGTGCGAGGTTAGACCATGCGATCGAAGGATGTTCGAATTGGCGAGCGGTATGTCGCTTGCCATTGCGGTAAGACAATCATCGTTAAGGTCGAATCGATTTTTCAACCGTCGAAGGCCGGCGAGACCACACATGTCATCGCTATCAATCAGGCGACCGGCCAACGCGTCTCCTTTCGCAGTACGCTTGGTATCATGCGTCCGGCAGGTCCCTACATCAACGAGGTAAAAATCACAACGGATTTGTACATCGACCAGATCGCCGTACCAGAACCTGGAGTTCGATATCGGCTTCGACGCATCGATGAACCCGCGTTTTTCGCAGATGTTGATTATGTGACTCGCCGAGGCAACCTGCTGTATGCACGGACAAGCGAACTGAAGGAGTATCCAATCACCGGAGAAGGAGCCTGCGTCTTGGTTCCCGTTCGCGACTAGACTCACCACTGATTCCCAACCAATCGCCCCACGTTCAAATCGTGTGGGCGTTTTCTCGTTGATGCGAACATAACCCCAACAGACAACACAATGCGACACGTCGCGAAACCGCAGTTCGCCAACGCAACTACATGTTTCGGGAAATTTCGCAAAACATGCTCGCATGTTGGCTTGATGTTTTGGGGATTTACTGGCTGACTGTTGAGGATCGTCTTTCGTTTCTCCAACAACCAGGAACCAACCATGGCCAAACCAAACCTTGAGCCGGCAGCTCCCTACGAAAACCTTCACCTCGTAGCACGCGACTACCTCGATCGATTGCGTCAATCGCTTGACGCTTTGCAACAACCCGATGACCCAACGCTGCGGTGGCGGAACGTTCACACGATGGCCCAGGTCAACGCACGCCTGGCTCAAGCCGGCGAGCTGCTCGACAAACTCAACGCTACCACCAAATGAAACAAGGAACCAATAACTATGCAGACACGATTGAAGAAAGGCGATCGCATCCGCTTGGTGTCGATGCCGCAAGATCCAGACCCGATCCCGGTTGGATCGCTGGGGACTGTGGTTGAAGTCCATGAACACCGCGATTGGACACAGGTCGATGTCAACTGGGACAACGGCCGCTCGCTCATGCTGACGATGCCCGACGATTGCGTCGCCATCGTCGAACCCAACCATCACGAACCATCGAAGTAAGGAAACCAACCTATGTCCACAAGAGCAACGATTGCCTGCAAGCAAGAAGACGGTCGCTACGCAGCGATCTATCTTCACTTCGACGGCTACCACGACCATGCCGGCAGAGTCCTCAAAGAACATTACACATCGATCGAGTCGGCACGAACGTTGGTCGTTGGCGGCGACATTCGTTCGCTTGCTAACGACGGAACGCCAGAACGATTCACCGACGGCAACCGCGCGGTTGTCATGCCCACTCGCGCAGCCTTGCATGAATTCGCCAGGAACTGCGGAGCGGAGTACATCTATGTCTTTGAAGACGAGGCTTGGCATAGTCATAAGTTCTGATCGCGACCTCCTATCGCATGTTCTGTTCACGAGGCTGCATTGGGATCGGAGATTCGCCGGTCCGTTCCAAGACCGCTGGGATTCCTGTGAAGCGTTGGAAGCGGTCGGCTATGACGTCGCAATAGAGCGTGTCGAGTTCCATCAAGAACGAATTGCGACCACATTGCTCGGCACCGATCATCGTCGAGCCACTACCGCCGAAGAGGTCGAGCACGTTCTCACCTTGCACTGACGAGTACTGCATCGCGCGAACCGCGAGCTCCGCTGGCTTCTGAGTCAAATGTGACATTGACTGCGGATTGATCTTCTTCACTTGCCATAGGTCCGTCGCATTCTTTGGACCGTAGTACTTGTGCCCAGCTCCTTCCTTCCATCCATAGAACGCCCATTCATGTGCCCCCATGAAATCTTTTCGCGTAAGTACAGGGTGTTGTTTGTCCCAAATGATCGACTGCGAGAAGTACAAACCATGCTTCTTCAGCACTGGTGGGTAGTTGCCGCAGTTGGCGTAGCCACCCCAGATGTAGAAGCAACGACCAGGAAGCAATACTCGGGCAATGTTTCCGAACCAATCTTCGAGCAATTGATCGAAGGCCTCGTCGCTAACGAAGTCATTTGCTAACGGACGGTCTTTCGCACGAAGCTTTTTGTGCGTTGCCGCATGCTTCGGTTTGCCAGTTTCGTGGTCCACACCAAACGAAGCAGCATTCCCTTGGCCACCTTTGAGTCTCGATGCAGCTCCATCGTTGGTGAATGACGAGAGGCCGGCAGCGATCGCGTTGTTCGATCGTGGTTCAACCTTCACGTTGTAAGGCGGATCTGTGTTGACTAGGTGGATGGCAGCGCCGGCCAGCAAACGATCCAAGTCTGCCGGCGATGAGGAGTTGCCACAGAGCAACCGATGGTTACCGAGGATCCAAAGATCGCCAGGTTGAGTGACCGCTTCGTCTGGCGGCTCGGGGATCTCGTCCGGATCGGTCAAGCCTTCGTTGACGCCGGTATCCATCAGCTTCGCTAGTTCCTCAGCGTTGAATCCCAGGAGTCCGAGATCGTAGTTCGCGTCCTGCAAAGCCGACAATTCGATCGGCAAAAGGTCGTAATTCCATTCAGCGATCTCAGCGGTCTTGTTGTCGGCGATGCGGTACGCACGCACCTGATCGGGTGTGAGATGCGAAGCGACCACGACTGGAACTCGCTCCAGGCCAAGCTTCTGCGCGGCCTTCAAACGCGTGTGGCCGACGATGATGACGCTGTCGCTGTCGACAACAATTGGTTGGGAAAATCCAAATTCGTTGATCGAAGCTGCGACCGCGTCGACGGCTTTGTCGTTGTTGCGAGGGTTGTTTTCATACGGGCGAACGCGATCTAGCGTCCACATTTCAATCTGCAATGCTGTGGTGGTCATAATGCAATCCTTTGGCTAGGGAGCTGAGGGTCGGACAAAACAAACAAACTGTGACTAATCGCGCGGCTGTTCCCGCGGCCCAAGAACGCGGTGGTTTTTGGGGGAGGACCCATCGTTTGGGGCTTGCGAGTGCCATAGTGGCAGACGCGTTGTAGGGCCACCGTTGGCCCACTGACGCGATGAGTGCGATGGTCGACGCGTGGGGCAGCTTGCGAGAGATCTCGCGTCAGTGCGCAACGTCGTGCGAGACTCGAAGGCATGCTGGAGTTGCGAAGTTTCGACGCGAAGGCCAGGGTCGATGGCTGGGCTGCATAGGGCAGTTCGAAGCGTCTCGTTCGGTGACCGAACAGGACTCGAACACTGGGTCACCAAGAGGCTTCGATTGCATCGAGTGCGCCGGGTTGCGCTGGGTACTTTGGTTGTTTTCCATGCGCGTGCGCGCATGGAAGATAATGAAACAACCCTGCGCAACCCGGCGCACTTGCGAAAATCCCAATGTTTTTGAAGGTTTTTGAACATGGCTCGATTACTCAATTTCATCCATTTCTGCGACTGAAATGCCCTCGAATACACGCTTGTTTCGAAGGCGTCCGAAGGTGCGTTTTGCGCACACAAACCGCGCTTGCATCGCGGTCGAAAAACGGGTCTGAGACTGCTCGCCACCCCATTGCCTGTAGGCGTGATAGAGGTCGCTGGAAACGACCACTAGCTCGGGCGAGACGTTGCAACAGTCGTCGATGAAGCGACCGATCTCGTCTGATTTTCCTCGATAGGTTTGCGTCTCGCTGACGACCGATTGCGGCTCGATGAAGCCGTTGGCTCGCCAGTCTTTGAAGCCATCCAGGAGCCAATTCAGGATCCCAGGGCCTTCCTCGCGCACTAACAGTTTGTGGTAGTCCGGGATGGGCTCAGTAACCTTGCGAAGGTCTACACGGAATGGAATCAGCTTGATGCGACGCCAGATGCCTTCGTCGGTACCGTTGATCTGCGGCAGATGGTTCGTACTGAGCCAAAACTTATGCGTCCGCCGAAAGCTCCAGTAATCCTCTCGCATCCGCCTGGCGGTGATTTGCTCGTCACCAGTTAGCTCTTTGACGCGGGCTTCGCGTAGCTTTGAACCCTCGTCAGGCTCGCTAATGGCCACCAAACGCCGCTGATAGAGCGACGCAATGACTGTGTCGTGTTCATTCGTCGTGCCCAGCAGAAGCTTGCTAGGAGCCAGCATAGCGTAATCGCCAAGCAGCTCGACGATTGCATTCCACAGGGTCGATTTCCCGTTGGCACCGGAGCCGTAGCAGATCGGCAGGATGTGTTCGCCGACATCGCCAGAGCACGAATACCCTAGCAACGCCTGGATGTAGCGTTTGGCTTCATCGTCACTACCGAAGATCAGATCGATGAACGCTCGCCACTTGGGACATTGAGCTTTGGGATCGTACGCAACGTTTGCAATCTGCGTGATCGAGTCCGTCTGACGATGATCGCGAAACTCCCATGTGGACAAATCGAGAGTTCCGTTCTGCAAATTCAGAAAGTAAGTATTCTGATTCAACAACTCGTGATCAATCGTCGTCCTTGCATCACACCGAGCGAGAGATACGACGTTCTCAATCGTTGTCTTGCGATTGGCCCAGCGACAAAAATCCGCCCACTCCTTCTGTTGCTTCTCTGTTTGAATAGCTAGCAGTCGATCCCAGTAGTTGCGGACTAGCCTCCGCGCCAATCGAGTCGTTCGACTTTGATCGATGTCGACCTTCCATCGCTTTCCGTCCCAGGCGAGCCATTTCTTCCACGATGGCACGTAACGCAGTTTGGCTTGGTTGCCGTCGATGAACTCCACAGCCATCGCGTTTTCGGTCTGATCGCTCTTGAAATCCCAGTCGATGGCGGCCTTGGGAAAACCAAGGTTTGTTGGAGGCTGGCTTCCTTGCTTGGGAGCGGCAGGACGTTTTTTCTTCGGCTCGTACTGTTTCGTGACCTTGCTCAGGGCTTTGGCGATCGTTCGTTGTCCGTAGCTTTCATTGCCATGCTTCTGATCCCACTTGTCTCGCATCAACTGAGAGCGTCGAAAGAGGCGGTCAATCTGAGCCGCATCCTTCGTGAAGTAGGCAAGGGTGAAAACGATGGATGAATCCGCCTCGCTAGCTGAATTGAAATACGAGTTCCAGTCGCCATTCCACAAAGCTTGAAACTTCATGCCTGTAGAACGACGCTTGCATGCAAGCTCGATGATCTCGTCGTCACTCAGCGAAACCGAGTCGCTATCGCTTGGCCGCGGTCCGCGATTGGCGGATGGAGTCGCGCTCGTGCCTGGCTCGTCATTTCCAAACACATGCGAATAAACAGCTTCGAGCGACTCCTGGCGAATGTTGACTTCACTTGGGATACTTGCGAGGCGATTCCCAGTAACCGTGAAGAAGCGATCGCGATCATAGATCTCGACTTCACCATCTTCATATGCCTTACGACAACGAGAGCCGGGCTTGTTGGCTTTGATGAATACCTTCAAACCCGAACCCGAAGGACTGATCTCCGTATAGCTATCGAGGTGATCAACGATCCGCTGAGCCCATGGCTTTAACTGGCCAGTTACTTCATCGACGGAGTCATCGAGATCCACCCCGCAGTACGGATCGTCAGCGGTGAAGACAAACCCGATGCCAGCTAACGCACTATTGCGCCGGCACGCGTCGATCGCTTCAGCGAACGTTCCCCAGGTCGAGGCGTCAGTCGATGAAGCCAGCGACCCGTTGTGCGGATTGATGGGAGCCTTGGTCGGCTTGCCTCCACGCTCGACGTACTTCCAGGCAACCCACTGATTGCGATCGCGAATGCAACTCGGGCAGTTTCGCTCGATGGCTTCAAGTGGTGGTTGAGGTACAAAGCTCAAAGCAGCACCTCCCAATATTCAAGATTCGCAGTCGCCCAGCGATCTAAGAACGTTCGCCGCTGGCTAACATTGTTCTTCTTCACAGCGTTGCCGAGTCCCCATCGATCGCCGACCACGATGCAGTACTTGGAAGCGCGAGTGACCGCGGTATACAGCCAGTTACGATCGGCGAAGAAATGGGACTTGTGACAGAGAACAACCACGCAAGGGAACTCACTCCCTTGGGCCTTGTGAGCAGTCAGCGCGTAGGCAAGCTGAAGATTTAGAATCTGATCATCTTGGATTCGCCGGCGACCGTCCCCATCGAAATCAACAATGTATTTTGTTCCATCCGCTATCTCGATCCCCGATACGATACCGATCGTGCCATTCATGATTCCCAAGTCATAATCGTTGGAGGTCTGAATGACCTTGTCGCCCACTGCAAACTTGCGATCAGCCTCGCCATGCAGCAGATACTGCATCATCTCGTTGATGGCTTTGGTACCGAGTTTTCCTAGATGCGTCGGAGTGATGATCTGTACGTCATTGACTGGATCGAGACCAAGCCGATCAGGAATGCGGTTCAGGACCAAGTCACGCAGGTAGACCTGAATTTGCATCGGCTCTTTGAGTGAATCGATGACGCTCCAAGCTGGATCGCCAACAGCCGTTGGCACAACTCGTTGCGAGAGTATCGCCATGCTGTTGACCTTCAGAACGCCAGCCTGGCGTACGACTTCATCCAGAATGAAAGTCGGTACGAGCTTATGTTTGATGCAGTCACGAAGGACGTTACCAGCGCCGACAGGGGGCAACTGATTGTGATCTCCAACGAGAATCAATCGCGTTTTATCGAGATCGATGCGACGTAGTAGCTCTGCCATCAGTGGCACGTCTACCATGGAGAACTCATCAATAATGATGACATCGAATCCATCACCCGACGGAATACCTGGTGTGCCTTCGTCATCTGGGGGCGAGAGACTTTGCCTTCGAAACTCCCGTCCGTTGTATGCAAGTAGACGGTGGATCGTCTTAGCTTCGAGATCGAGTCCGAGAGCCCTCAGCGACTCTTCGATCCGCTTGGCAGCCTTACCAGTTGGAGAGCAAAGTGCGATTCGGAGATTGGCTTCCTTAAAAGTCTTTGCCAATCGAGCCAACGTATGCGTCTTGCCGGTACCGGCTCCGCCGGAGATTACAACGATTGCGTGTCGCATCGCAGCTTCGTAAGCGGCAAATTGAGCTTGCTTTAGCCCGGTGCCGTATGCTGGTTCAATTCCGATTGGATCTACGACCTGTCCGTACAATTCAAAGCACTGATAGATCAGTCGCTCCGCTTCAACGTAACGAGCAAGAGCAACGGCATCGCCATCGACGACCAGTTCCTCTTGCGCGACGGCTCGCTGAAATGCAGCCTCGATAATCGAGCCACTATCGAGTGAATCGAGCAACAGCAGATCGATCGCCTTGCGAATCAAATCATCGTGCGCGATCCATGTATGACCATCGGACGCCTCTTCGCGAACCAAGTAACACAGTGCGGCTTCAAGCCGCCCCGGATGCTCTTTGGGAATTCCCATCGAACGTGCGATCTTGTCTACCCGCTTGAAACCGTAGCCCTTAATGTAGCGAATGATCAAATATGGATTTGCACGAAGAACACCTACCACCGAGGAGCCGAATTCCTCGAGAAGCGTTTCCATCTGGTGATGAGAAAGCCCGAAGCCAGCCAAATACGATCGGACTTCGTTCTCGTCACTATTGGCAATCCACGCTTCACGCAGTGAATTCAGTGTCCGTTTGGGAATCCTCAAAGCGCGATGCAGTTCCTCGATGTCCTGGCGGATCACGCGATCGAGATGCTCTGCGCTGGCAACGTACGAGACGATTTTTCGCGCCGTGGTTTCGCCGATGCCAGTAAACGCTGGATGCTTCGCAAGGTATTGCACCAAGCCTTCAGGCGTTTCCGGCAGATCGTAGCTAACGCTCTTGGCGTCGAATTGCGGTCCATACTTGGGATCGCTTTTCCAGTGTCCTGTGAGCGTGACCAGTTCGCCCTCACTCACGCAGAATGGCCCACGAAAACGCACACGATCGCCGTCGTCGCGAACAAGTGCGCCGGCGGAGAACTTGGCGCTGGTGAAGAAGACTCGATCGACCGTACCACTGATACGATTACTCATGGTGTAGATCTCCTGCGTTGGAGATCACACGAATGAACGATCGTAGATAGGCATCGGTGAATCGAACGGCCCCTGGCCGCGATCCGCACCAATAGACAGGCACCCGATACTTGACGCCAATGTATGTGGACGCACCAAGCAATGATTGTGGAGCGACTGCACGAAGTGCTTCAGCATGTTGGCCGCAAAGCACTGCAGTTAGATCGGCCTCAACCACGATACATGCCGCTTCCATCGCTGAAAGCTTTTGAAGCTCGCGAGCGAAACGATCAAAATCGTGAATGACGGTGCCGACGAAATCTCGCAGGCTCTTGCGCTCAACAGCCACTCGCTGTTCGAAGCCAACCACCGAGTAATCACCGGCGTCAAGTTTGGCTTTCACTACCTCACACGCGAACGTGTAGGGTTGTTGCTCGCGCGAGTCGATAACGATTCGGAAATCCATGTTTTCCTGACCATCCAATCCGAGTGATGAAATAGAAAGAGCCGAGGCAGGCACGGGGAGTCTGGACAAGGAAGCGCGATGTGGACCCGGCAAAAGAACCACATCGCAAGGAACTACTCCCAAGTCACGCCATCCCGCCTCGGCCGCACCCGTACACAGGGAACGACTAACGCCGGTCAAGCGACCAACGGCCTAGAACGGAAGATCCTCGTCCGCCAATCCAACACTCGGCGCGGAGGCGATATTCAGCCGACGGTTGAAATACACGTTCGTGTAGTCGCCTCGCGTACGCTTGGTGACTTCGAGCGTCTTGTCCAACAACTCGTCGAGCCGACCCGCTAGTTCACTGAACTTTGCCAGCTCCAGGCCAAGCGTCTTGAGATCGCCCTTGACGTAAGGCAGGGATGCCTGGGTGATGACCGAGTTCTTGAAGATGTGCCGACCAGCCTGCGAACCCGAGATGACCACCAGATCGAACTTGATCATCGGGTCACCCTTCTGACTCGATTCAAGCTTCGCAGTCTGGATCTTCACTTGGTACTTGCCGTCGGGGACCTCGTCGTAGCTCGGCGCGTCTGCCGTCTCGAACTCGTCATCAAACGAGGTGAGATCGACTTGCGAATCGGTAGGTTCGAATGATTCGTAATCACTCATGACTATTTAGCCTTTCCTGAAAGGGTGCTTGCCGGCGTGGAGCTCTTCGCTGCGCTGCTGGTGCCGGTTTCCGAGCTGCGAGAGGGAGAATTGAAAGCTTTGACGAAATGCTCGTAATCGAGAGGGAGCAGTTCAGGCAAACGACCAGTGCGATCGCCGGCCTCGTAGGTTGGATGCGGCTTTGTGCGCACAACGCGTTCAATAGTGACATTGCCCGCGGCATCCTTCTTAGCGATCGAGTCGCCGAACAGAATGATGTCCACGAGGCCCAAGACAACATTGCGAGCGCGATCGGGTAGGCTCGGAGTTGTCTTGGTGTATTCGCCCGTTCGCGTTTCGATGGTCTTGTCGATCGCGTGAGAGATCATGATCAAGCCGTAGGGCAAGCTCGCCAAGCGAGTCAGCACGCGATGCCATTCGTTCTTCACTAGAGCCCAGCCTTTGCCATGGCCCATGTCGCCTTCGTACTCGATACCATGCTTGGCACAGACATAGTCCGAACACATCTTGAAAGCGTTGTCGACGGTATCGATCACAATTGTTTTGAAGTTGTGATCCCCCTTGGCGACAAGCTTGCAAGCCTCGAGAAATGCCTCCCACGAATAGGTCGGCACTTTGAAAACCTCCAAGTGATTGAGCCCAGGTTCACACTCGAAAAAGAGCGAACCAGGTGCCTTACTCGCAAAAGAGCTCTTCCCAAGTTTTGGGCTGCCGTAGAGCAGGATGGTTTGTTTGCCGAGTTCGGTCACGGGTTTGGATGCTTCAGTTGGTAATGCAATTGACATTAGTTGTCAGTCCTTTCAAAAAACGGGTGCGTCAGAATCGATTGAATTGAGTTCCTCATGCGGTGGAGTGATCTCGTAGAGGTTGTCCACCACGTTTGGATTGAAGCCGGATTGGCAGTAAGGCAGGTACTCACACGGTCGCTGATAGGAGAAGCAACTCGATGTGTTGAGCAGCCATTTGCCACGTCGTCGGGCGTCGAGGTACTGCTGGGTGATCTCCCAGACTTCGTCCTGCAGCATCGCAAGCCGATCTTCAGAGAGATAAATGAACTCGCGATGGAACGCTTCAGGTTTGGCGTACCAGGCTGCTAGCCGGCCTTGAAACTCCTCGTTGGTTTCAGGCAACTGACGTTTGGCCGTTGACTTGCCACTCTTGTTTTTGGCGGCCAGTTCAGCGTGGCGTGCTTCGTACTCTTCCTGCGTTTCGCCTTTGCTTTGCTTGAGGCGGCTCTTGAGCAGCACGTTATAAATCACGCCGACGATCGGGTAGCCCAGTTCACGCAGGTAGTAGCAGTACAACGCGATTTGCGTGTCGGTCCACAGCTTGTCGAGATAGTTTGAGTCGATTGAAGCGGCGGTCTTATGCTCGAGCAAATACATTCCATCGGATCTTTGAACGATCGCATCGGCTTTGCCGGCCATCACAAACGTTTGGCTGCAGCGACCAGTGTCTGGATTGCGAATGTTTCCAGTAAATGATTTCTCGATCTCGATGATCGTGAAATCCTCGGTAGCATAGCGCGAAGCGTAGCCCGTCATGATGGCACGAGCCAGGTGCCAGTTCGCTTGCTGGTTCTCATCTGTCGCTCGTTCTGGGAAGCTGCGATCAACGAAATCCAGGACAATCCACAGTCGATTGGCATCGTCCACGGAGCGATACCAAATCTCGATGGCACTGTGGATCACGCTTCCGAACGAAAGCGATTCAACCTTCATCCGTGGACGCAGGTTATCGACGTAACGATGTTTGTATTTGCGAGGACAATTGCGGAACGTGTTGAGTGCCGAGTAGGTCAGCACGTTCTTGTCGCTCGTTTCAGAGGTTAGGGTTACTTGTGACATAAGACTCTCGAACTGAAATTGGGTGCGTTTTCTTTGTTTTCTTGAGGCTTACGAGAAGTTCATCTCGTAGGTGTCTTGTTCTTCGATCAGGATGCCGTTGAGGCGTTTAGCGCCTCGCTCTCTAGCCAACTGCGCTTCACTCACCTTCAGCGACGCATTGATCTGCGAGCACTTCTTGCAAATGCGGTTAGCCGCACTCTTGGAACGAAACGTTTCGTTGCACTTCAGGCACTTCCGATCACCGGGTTCATGGGGTAAAGGTCTTGTTGACATCGCCTTTGGATCTTTCAGCGAGTAGGTCGAAGAGGGGATGGCAGATTGCGAATCAAACCGTGTCGACTGACTCGACTTCGAAGTTGCCTTCGTTGTCGCTGGTCACCAGATAGTGCTGGTGCGAGATGTTGGCGACGAAGCGGCTTTCACGAGGAAGTGCCTGACGAATGGTCCGGCAGGATTCGTTGAATTCGTTGGAAGCGGCTTCGAAGCGTTCAACGGCTCGCAGGTATCGCTGCAAGGCGAGCGAGACGGTGACGCGCTGGTCGATATTCATGGCGGGTGCACTCATTGAATTGATGTCCTTTGGTTGTGTTGATTGAAAACTTGTCTTCTCTATCTGTTGGAATACCCGGAACACGGGTGAGTTGACGGTTAGGATTCCAGATATCTTTCAAATCCTGCTTCCTCGAAGAGCTTGCGAATCTGCAACATCCAATCGTTTAGCGTGGTTCGAGGGATACCGAGGTCGCGAGAAATCTCGGTCATTGAGTGGGTTTGACGGCGACGAAGAACGTCTTGAAATTTCTCCGGCAACTTTGCCATAAACGTTGCGAGGTCCATGCGCAGGTCGTTGAGATCTTCTTCACCAAGTCGACGCGATCGCCCAAGTCGTCGATCTTGATCCTTGTCGTGTAAGGTCTGGGACATTTCGATTTGCCCACCGTCATCACCACGAATTGTCTTGCTCAGACTGACGCGGCCGACAGTCGCACGTTTAACAACTGAGCGATCGCGAACGACGTTGGCCAAGTGGCGTTGCACCACGGTGCAGACGTAGGGATAGAGATGACCAACTGATGGATCGTAGAGTTGCAGGCTCTTTGTGGCCCGAACGTAAACCTCTTGGACCAGATCACTGCGGTCTTGGTGAGTAAAGTCGGACTTGGCGATTAGCTTGCCGACTTGGCGATTGATGACACTACGAACGAAATTGTCATCGGCGAGATTGATAGAATGGTTGTCTGACACGAACGGACCTCCTGATTGAGGCCCCACAGGCGACAGGTCCGAGAGTTAAAGCCTGTGAGGCTCGCCCGCTCATCTGCGGGCTGTTTCCTGATGTGAATCAGACCTGTCGTCCGCTACTGGCGAAAATTCCCAAAACGGCATGGGAAAGAAGAAAATTCCCGACCGTAACTAACGCAAACGTTGGAAAAACATTGGGGAAACGCGATCAGAAATTTGCTAAAATCTCATGAGTGGGGTTTTGGGAAATTCCCAAAATTCCCAGTTGAGTAGGAGGAGAATCCCGCGTGAAGTTCGGATTTCGCAGACCATCGCTGAAGAAAAGAATTGCAGCGCGCACGTTCGTAAAGAGAGCGATTCGCCATCGCTTGGGACTCAAAGCGCCGAGAGGCTGGGGTTGGCTTACCAACCCAAAGAAAGCCCTCTACAACCGCGTGTATAGCAGAACGACCCGCGGTTGTTTAGTTTTAGTTATAGCAGCCGGCGCAGCGACGATATCACCATTCGTCTTGTTGACGATTTGGTTGATTTGCTGAAGAGAACGAGTGCTCCCAGTCCTCGGGATGCAATTTGAAAACGCATCTCCAGCCCTTTCTATCGTCGGTGAGCTCAATTGGCTCGCCCTCGATATCAAAGAACTGTTGAAGCGACTTGTTAAGTAATTCTCGCTGCTTGCGATTCTTTCGGCAGGCGTCAGGAGAGAGCCAGGTCATCATGCCATGCTCTCTTGCAAACTTTAGGAGTAACTCCCACTGTTTGCTTGGCTTACCACTTCGCGAATCAACCAAGCCAAGTTGAGAGTACGTCAACACTTGCCGCTGGTCTCGGATGGTCACGCTGATCTTTTCGGTGTCGCTAAATCGCATCTCGACATCGCTCCAGCGGCTACCACAGGGAGTTTGAAATCGACCAGCCACGGTTTTCGCCGGTGGCATCAGTCGATCGCGGAAAGCGACCAATTGCTGACGCGCCCATGGCGACAGGCACCACTCGCCATCGCTGAACAACAATGATTGAGCGAGCGGAACCACAAGAGTACCTCTCGATTCTAACATTATCTCGTTGCGACTACTCAGCATCTTTTTGGATGTAAGAAACAAAACGAATGGTCGCTGATACTCTGCCAAGAACGCATCGATGCACCAATCGAGCCGGCGAGGATCGCTGACTTTGGCCAGGAACAACGAGAACCCAGATCCATTGGGATTCCCATAGTGACCAAGCTTGTATCGATACATCGGGCCACCGAGACGTTCGAATGCCACTTCAAAGCCGACTAGCGAAGCAAGCTCTCCGGCCAACTTGCTGAAGCTGAACTCGTAGCAAACGATGTCGCGGCGATCGACGGGCAAGTACTCCTCGGTCTTCTCGTTGTAGCCTTCAAAGACACCATCCTCGACCTCGACAATTTCCAACCACTCGTACGGACGATTGGGAACTGGCAGCGCCGCAGCCAAGTCTTTGATCGGCACGAGGAAATCACTGTGCGAATCAAAAGCATCGCCTAGCATCAGCCGCCAACTCAAGTGCGATGTCGCCACATCATTAAGCTGCTCAAGTGCTTGCCAGGGCTGGCTCATGGCGAGTCCTCCTTGGTACTTGCTTCGAGATGATGAATCCACGCTGAGTGAGCCAATCTTCGATTGTTGCGGACACTCGCCCGCGGCTGTAAATGGCAACATTGGGAGGACGAACGGTGATTGCCAACTCGCTTTTTCGGCCCTCGAGCTCCATCTTGAATGTCGCGGAGATCAAACGCCTTTCAAGGCGAATATTTTTCTTCTTCGCTTGTGCCCAATCCAGCAGGTCATCACCTTTGCGAATGGTCGTCACACCGTAACGATCATCTGGATCACCAAGCCACAGTTCGATCATTCGAACATCGCTGATGCCCTCGATGCCGCCGGGTGCAAGCGCATCAAATTCAAACTCCCGTAGTGGATCAAGCGTGTATTTGATACCGGTTGGAAACAGGTTCTCGTTACCAAACATATGCTTGCCCAAGAGCCGGCAATACAACGCTTTCTCCTTGCCGGTCTTGGCGTTGATCCGCAGCTCTCCAAACTCGCGGTTGTAGATCGCGGATGCGCTCTGCACAGGCCAGAACGATTGAAACCCGAAGCGACCATTCTCCACGATTCGCTGGCGTCGAAAGAGGCTACCGTGCATGATGGAGAATTCGACTTCATCGGCGTTCTCGAAAACCTCAACCCTCGTCCCTTGAGCGCGGAAACGCTCCACGTGCCAGGAGTCAATGTCGCGTTCCAACTGCTGAAGCGTTTCCTCTTCGGGAGTCACGAACTTTGGAGCAGTAGTTTGACTCGCTTGGAAATAATCGTATGAGCGAACACGCTTGATTCGAGAGAGTGCATGTGTTTGGACAAGTTTCTCGGGATTTGACAACCAAGCCGCTGTGACGATATCTGCAGCTGAATGCTTACCACCAAGCTGGATTCCCAATGTGTGAGCAGGGATTCGATCGAGCAACAACTCGATCGCGACGGTGTTGGCTAGTTCATCGATAAGGCAGATCGCGTCCAGCAGGTCTGCTGGCGTTTCTCGATCTGCTTTGGTGATCTCACGTATGACCGCTTGGCAATCAATCGAATCAGGTGTTTCGATCGGGACAGACCGATTCGCGAAGAAATCGGCGTAAGGATGGAGTAGTTCGAACAATCGCTTAGGGTCGATCGATTCAAAAACACCGGGGCGCGATAAACGCGGCAGTCGAACAGCGGTCATGATGTAAACCTTGAAAATCAGTACTTCATAGCAATCCTTCATTGATCAAAACGTCAAGCGATCCAACCGACTGACGCAAACAAATTGCGATTGGCAGTGGCCGGCCTACGGCTTCCACCGTGCAAAACTCCTAGCGTGGGCATCCCATCCGCCAGTCCATGACCGTTGTCCTATGTGATTCCATCCAGGCCACGCCACTGCCAATCGCGAGAGCTATCATTCACACGCGTTTGACACCTTTGGTCACAGCTTTTTGGAATCGGAAAATATTCTGGAACTTGCCGTCCGTTAACAACGACTCGAGAAAGATTCGCCTTTGGTCCGTCAATTCAGCGTCCAGTCGGGTATTCCAACAGGTAGGAGAAAGCGATTTAACAGGTAGAGATGCCTGGCTTCAAATACTTAACGCGGAAGTGGATGAATCGAATGAGGCAACCCTCTGAGCTGGCACAAGTTAGCATCGAACAAGGACATGTTGAGATTGCGCAATTGTTGGCGATTGGAGTCGTGCGAGCCCTGTTGCAGCAGAACTCGCAGGGCAAACTGGATTCGGAATCAGTTAAGCCAGAAACTTCCGACGATGGGCTTGAGGATTCTTGAAAACTATCGCTCTCTGTGACCGGCGGTAAACGCGCCGCGAGAAACCACCAACAAGACCATTCACAACGGAGGGACGTATGAGCCTCAACATCAAGCAGGAGGTCGCGCGCATGAAAAGTATGGCGACCGCTGCACTTCAAGAATACTTCGAGACTGTTTGTCTCGAGCCACCACGTAGCCGCAATCGCGATTGGATGATCAAGAAGATCGCCTGGCGGTTGCAAGCTAATGAGCAAGGAGGTCTACCCGAGCGAGTGAGACAACGTGCGTTAGCAATGGCTGATGATGCCGATCTGCGTAAGCGACCACCGCAATCATTCACCGATCAGATATCGCTTGCTTGCGAGCAAACGACCGTGATTGATCCGGGGCGCGATCCTCGATTGCCGCCCGCAGGAGATCAATTGCACAAAACCTACAAGGGTCAGAAGTTGGTTGTGCATGTTGGCGAGAGTACTTTTGAGTTCAACGGCACGACGTACAGCACTCTGTCAGCCGTGGCGAAGGCGATCTCCGGTTCGCACGTAAACGGCTTCACGTTCTTCGGATTGAAGGGCAAGAAGGAGCTAGCCCAATGATCGATGCTAACAAGAGAACCAAGGAGATTCGGTGCGCTATCTACACCCGCAAATCCACAACAGAGGGTTTAGAGCAAGAGTTCAACTCGCTCGATGCTCAGCGCGAGTCATGCTCGTCGTACATTGCCAGCCAACGCCATGAAGGTTGGGTAGAGATCGAAAAACTATACGATGACGGTGGCTTCACGGGTGGCAACATGGAACGCCCAGCGCTGAAGCAATTGCTGGAGGATATCAAGGCCGGCATGATAGACTGCATTGTGGTTTACAAGGTCGATCGACTCAGCCGTTCGTTGATGGACTTTTCGCGGATCATGGACACGTTCGACAAATCGGGCGTCTCCTTCGTGTCCGTAACGCAGCAGTTCAACACCACCTCTAGTATGGGGCGATTGACGCTGAACATCCTGCTTTCTTTCGCACAATTCGAACGCGAGATCATCAGCGAGCGAACTCGCGATAAGATGTCAGCCGCCAGACGCAAGGGCAAGTACATCGGCGGCCGGCCAATACTGGGTTACGATATCGATCGAGCAACCAAGAAGCTGATCGTCAACGAACTAGAGGCAGAACGCGTCCGGCAAATCTTCGATCTATATCTTGAGTGCGAGGGACTTATCGGAACACTTGAGGCGATCGAAGCCCGCGGTTGGCGAGCAAAGAGTTGGGTTACGAAAACAGATAAGCAGCTAGGTGGCGGCCAATTCTACAAGACGACACTCCATGCTTTATTGACCAATCCGATCTATCTCGGCAAGGTCACCTACCATAATGAAATGTACGAAGGCGAGCACCAAGCGATCGTTGATCCGGCTGTGTTTGCGGCAGTAAAGAAGAAGCTCAATGCCAACCGTGTCAGCTTGGGCGATCGCATCCACGGCAAGTCACCTGGCGTATTGGCTGGTCTGCTGCGATGCTCGGCCTGCAATTCCATGATGACGCATTCGACCAGCGGCGGGAGCGGGCGCGGCAAGCGATATCGCTACTACGTTTGCAACAAGGCAACCAAACGCGGTCACAAGACGTGTCCCAGGCCATCGTTGCCGGCGGAAGAGGTTGAACGCTTTGTGGTGGCACAACTTCAGTCGCTGACAATCGACGAGACGCTACTCAATGAGACCTGCCATCGCGTGAGCCGGACCATTAACAATAAAGGAGAGACGCTTCAGAAAGAGCTTTCCCTCCTGAATGAAAGTTTGGTCAACCTTGAGCGAGCGATTGAAGCCTTCGCGATTCCCACCGGTGACGTTGCTCGCGAAGTCAAACGTCTCGACTCACTCGCATCACTTACGGAGCAACAGACTCGCGACCTTCGCAGGCGTAACGAATTGCAAGACCAGCTCGCGAATATCCAAGCTGGTACTCCAGACCGCCAAACCATCCTGAAGGCAATCAAGAATCTCGAGGAATTGTGGGAGCATCTCACAATGGGCGAACGAAGCCGACTGATGTCACAGTTGGTAGCAAGCATCGACCACGACCCCACCGACAGCACACTATCGATAACGCTTAGCCCACTCGGGCTGAAATCATTTGCAACCAAGAACCCTAACAACGAAGAAACCAAGAAATCATGAGCCACATGAAAGCCAAGTTTGAAACCAGTGCTTCCTCGCATGGTCGAAAACGCGTCGGTGTCCCCAAGCCCAAGATGCCAAGTGCGCCGGCCAAGCTTCCTCACATCACCAAGCTTATGGCGTTGGCTATTCGGCTAGAACACCTACTCGCGACAGGCCAAGTCAAAGATCAAGCCGAGATCGCCCGCGTCGCCGGAATCACCCGCGCCCGCGTAACGCAGATTATCAACCTGGCCAATCTCGCCCCCGACATCCAGCAAGCGATACTCGACCTCGAACCAACTACCGACCCCGTCCCCCGTTTCCGCGAACGCGAAGTTCGCACAATTGCCATCATGCCGAACTGGGAGAAGCAGCGGGTACTTTGGATTAGGCTGGTGAAATTGACAACGAAAAGCAAAACTCCAGGATCGTAGAATAATCGCACCGAGAGGATGAAAACTAAAAACGGACTAGGAATTTTGTCTCATTCCCCATGAACAGACAGCCCCTGCAACGGGGGTGCTACTGGATGTTTTTAGAATTCCAGAAATTCGCGTTAGATCTGCGCAAGTTGAGACATGAACTACTGTGCTCGAAAATTGGAAGCTTTTGGAAGCACCTGCAATTATCAGCATTGAGTTTCGAGAACTATTGGAACTAAAAGCGGGAATTTGCTCTTTTTCCAATCTTGCTCAGTCGTTTCTTAGCGGAGAATGATGTGGCGAAGTCTAGCCTTACAATTGGCGAGCCCTTTCCATGGGTAATCGCAAGATCGACGCTGAATGAACAATTCCATTTCAGCTCTACTGCTGGAAGGTACAACGTAATCTGCTTCTTCGGCTCGGCGGCGATCCCGGAAAGCAGGCAGGTCCTCGACGAGGTACTGGCCATCCAGAGGGAGACTCATCTTTTTGATATCGAGAATTACTTATTCACAGGTGTGAGTGTCGACCCAGAAGACGAGTCTCTCGCACGATTACAGCAAGAAGAGCATGCGATACGCTGGTTCTGGGACTTTGATTTCAAGGTCAGTCAGCAAGCAAATGCATGCGACACCTCGACAGGGTCGTCAGAGTTTTTAGCAAGTTACAATCGCCAGACAATCGTGCTGGACGAGCGATTGAGAGTTCTACGAGTATTTCCGTTTCTGGGGAATCCAAGTTCACACGTGGTCTCGGTCGTGCAGTTTTTGCGATCCCTCCCTTTGCTTGGATCGACTCGCGTAGCAGACGTTCATGCACCAGTACTTGTCGTCCCTCGTATCTTTGAGCAGGAACTGTGCCAAGCTTTAATCGACCATTACAAGCAGCAAGGCGGGGAAGATTCAGGTTTCATGCGCGAGGTTGACGGAATGACTGTAGCCGTCAAAGACTACAGTCACAAACGCCGGACGGACTGCGACATTGCTGACGAGCGGCTTCGACATGCATGCATGGTAAGAATTCATGACCGACTAGCGCCAGAAATCCTCAAAGCATTTCAGTTCCATGCAACTCGAATGGAACGGTATATTGTGGCGTGCTATGAAGCGGTTTCCAGTGACCATTTTCGTGCGCATCGTGACAATACTACAAAAGGTACTGCTCACAGAAGATTTGCCGTGTCCTTGGTCCTCAATGCAGAGGAGTTTGAGGGTGGATATTTACGTTTTCCCGAGTTTGGACGCCAGCTCTTTGCTCCACCAACGGGAGGTGCTGTCGTATTCTCCTGTTCGTTGTTGCATGAAGCGACTCCTGTAACGGCCGGTCAAAGGTTTGTTTTTCTTCCATTTCTCTACGACGATGCTGCCGCCAAAATAAGAGAGGAAAACCTCAAGTACATTGCCGCGAAATAGCTGAATGGTTGATTGTGGTTAAGCAGCTGCGGGGATGGTGGTGAGAGACCACCTTGCAGTTAGGCGACGACGAATAATTTACCGAAAGTCGATCATTCCGTGTTATGAACGAGTCGCTTGAGACATAGAAGAGTGTACCCAGTATTTGCAACGGTGGCAGAATTCGACTGCTACATGACCAGTCCCAGCATTCTTGCAGGCCCTTACCATGAACGTTGTATCGACCGTCACATCACAACTTGACAGAATCCGTGACCGCCTTTTCCTGGGTAGTATTAGTCGATCTGAAAAAGTCTATCTTCATACCACGCGGTTTACCGTTCCCCACGGAAATACGACTGAAAGGTTACGGGTGTGGATTTTGGTTCGCGCAAAAGGAATGGTGGAGGCCGAGTCACATGCTGAAACGCGACTGAAAGAGATCCTTCTCGAACATGATGAACTAGTAGTTGCTGACAAGGATTTTAAGAAGCTAAAACCGCGCGAGCTCACAGTAGCCACCCTTCATGACGAATCGGAAGGTGTCTTGCAGTTGCTGCATACGATGCGACGCGAAGCCAAGCGAGTCGTATCCTCTGTTGAAAGAACGGAAATTAACTAGCCTTATACAGAGCCTCGCGTTAGAAGTGTCGACTTGATGCGTACCGATGTTCGCTTAGCTTACTCGTTAAATTTCCTAAGCCACCCGTAAGATGGCGTCACTTCAAGACATTAGTAGTGAGAGGAGGTGAAGGTTGGATTGTTCTTCAGATGAATTTATTTTGTTGCTCACGAATGCTCAATCGGCCATCTATGCTTGCATATTCGCGCTGCACCCTGATCCGGTGGCGGCTCACGATTTACTCCAAGAAACAAACCTAACGCTTTGCAAGAAAGCTAGTGATTTTGAGCTAGGAACTAATTTCACGGCCTGGGCGACTCGGATCGCAAGATACCATGTCTTGAACTATCGTCGGCGGTTGAAGCGAGAGCAGGCAATTTTTGAGCCGGACCTTTTCGAAGAGCTCTGTTTCGTGCAGGAGCAACGTTCCGACGAAATAGACCGATATTTAGATGCAATGCGTGACTGCTTACGACATTTGCCTTCCACGCACCGCCAATTGCTTCAGGAACGCTACACGTCGAATGGATCTGTGTCCGCGCTGGCTAGCCAGCAAGGAAAGAGCGTCGCAGCAATCTCTCAGCTTCTTTATCGAATTCGTCAATCGCTGATGGACTGCATCTATCGGAAAGTACAGGAGGCCAACGCATGAGCTCTGCCAATCAGAAATCTGCTCGTGAACTCATAGCCGAATTGTGTGACGAGTCGCTTCAACGTGAAGACAGAGCGAGGTTAATGCAACTACTACGCGATGATCCGCTCTTGCAGAATGAATACCTGGATCAAGCGATGGTCGATGGGCTGTTGAGATACGAGTTTGGAATCGATCGGTCAACAATCCCAGCCCAGTTTGTCGGCAATACCAACAAACCCCATGCTACTTTAATAGTCGGTTCGCTTGTTTTCTCATTATTGGCGTGTCTTTTCGCGGGAGGATACTTGTGGATTAACCGGGATAAACCTCTGAACATCCCTATTCAACTCGCCAACCTTAGTTTTGAAAGCGACTTACCGATCTCCACTAGTCCCGTGCTCTATGGATGGTATGGCGATGAAGCCCAAATCGTCGCTGGCAGCGATGATCACTTTGCGCCACACGGAAATCGTATGCTGCAACTTATTCGATCTGTACACCAGCCGTCGAATGAATGCGAAGTGTATCAATTATTGGATCTTAGTTTGCCTAGAGTTGATTCTGGGCAACTTCCTTTATTCATTGAAGCCAAGATGGTTGCCAATACTCACTCCACTGAAGTTGGAGCGTCATTTGTGATTTCACTGGAGCTTTATACTTACTCCGAGTTACCAGAGCTAACGAACATACTGGTTCCTCGAAAATCTGGTGGTGACATTATGGTTGCGGCGAACCAGATTGTTGCTGATTCCGACCCGGAATCATGGCAAGAGGTGAAGCTTCTGATGCCAATCAACAGCAGTGCGAGATATGCAATCATAAAAGTTTCAGCCAGAGATGGTAGCAAGATGGCGGACGACGAATTTAAGGAAGTTTTTATCGATCACGTCCAAATCCGAATGACGAATCAAGGAATATTTTAGGAATGAAAAGCCGCATGGATGCAAAAGTATTCGTACTCTTTCTCTGCTTGACTTGGGTTGGATCAACAGCAAACAGCCAGGATGCCGCTTCAAGCTTCGGCAACTTTTCCTACACGCGCGAATCACGCTTCCCTACCAACTGGCCAGAGCAGTTCGGCGCAGAAGAACTCTACGATGGTGACGATTCACCTCGTATCCCTGAGCCCATGGTCTTTGACCTTGTTCGGCCATTAGGAGCAAAACGAGGTGAAGCAGAAGTAAACACGCTTGCCGTGATTCCCTTGAATCGCAACATGGGGCGTGTCGAATGGGCCCCAGAGGTAGAGTTCGCAATTGCTGACGGCGTGGCATTCGAATTTGAGCTGCCTTTTGAAGAATGGTCGCTCAAGTCCTACAAGACTGCCGGGCAAATCACATTTGGCAAAGCCTTTAATGATTCCTTTATTCACGGTGCTCAGGGGATACTCCTTTATGACAAACAGACCGGCAACTGGTCGCCGACACTTCTTTATTTGGCTGGTGTCCAGTTCGATGAATCGTGGTCAGCACTCGCCATGGCCGGCGTTCGAACGGAGTTTGGCGGCGACGATCGTTCAGGACGCACGAAGCGTCTGTTCAATTTTTCACTCTTTAAGCACATTACGGATGTGACGACGCTTGGAGTGGAAACCAATACGTCGATCGATCTAAATGGCGTTTCGGAGTTCCGATTGATGCCGCAGTTTCATCGAGAGTTGAGGGACCATATCATGCTGCAGGCTGGGTCAGGCTGTTTGTTTACGCGTGAGTCGACTATGCCGGAGGCGGTTTTTCGGCTGATCTACAGTTTTTGACATGTATTCCTCAGTACAACGGAATGGCAAGAAGTCCGATTGTCAAAGTCATCGACTACTCGCAAGCGATCCAATGCAGTATTGCGTCGAAAACGGGAACAGAAGCGTTTTTCACTTGCGTTGCCGTAGATTCTCATGTCCGGTACAATCCTGAGGTTTCAGGGGTTCAAAGGCTGGCTACACCGCGCCTCTTTTAGAACTCAGCGTGGCTCGCCCGCGTAGCCATTTAGGTTGCTCAAGGTCGCTGTACCAATCATCTTGCTTTGTGTTCTTTCTTCGAAAGTGCTTTATGTGGACAATTGAACTAGCCGTCATGGTCTTGATGATCGGACTGAATAGTGTTTTTGCTGCCTATGAAATTTCGCTTGCCTCAATCGGTATTGGCCGACTGCATGCGCTACAAGCTGAAAAGAAACGAGGAGCGGAAGCCTCGGTACGTATGAAGGAGAATATCGAAGGCAGCTTGGCCGTGGTGCAACTTGGCATCACTCTGGTCGGTGTCATTGCCGCCGCGACGGGCGGTGCGGGGGCGGAAGAGACGTTTGAGCCAATCCTACTTGGTTGGGGAGTACCGGAAAGCGTTTCACAGATATTGGCAATCGCAATCGTTGTTGTGCCGTTGACGATCGTAACAATTGTTGGCGGAGAGCTAGTACCAAAAGTTTTCGCGCTGCGAAACAAAGAACTTGTGTGTTTGACATTGTCTCCAATCTTGGAGTGGTTCGCGGTAAGCGTGAAGCCAGCGGTATGGTTTCTGGAAAACTCGGTTACTTGGATCATGCGCATCGGTGGTCGCCGTAACGACGATGACGAGAACAAGGCGGCCATGCAGGAACTGCACGGGGCTGCTGCCTTTGCCCGCATTTCCAGGATGATTGGACAACGCGAGGAAGGCATCATCATGAGTGCCTCGCGACTATCCACAACTCCGGTTAAGAAAATTGCATTACCGGCAGAGCATATGGACATGCTGGTCGCTGAACAGGCGATTTCGGACGCTTTGTTGGCGGCCCATCAGAATATGCATACTCGATATCCCGTTACCGAAGAGGAGGGAAACGCACAACGAATCATCGGTTACGTCAACTTCAAGGACATCGTCGCAAACCTGCGATTTTCGCCGCATGCATCTTCGTTTCGAAAGCTGATTCGCTCTCTCGGATCGTTCGATGCGGAGACCCCTGTTTCGGAATGTCTCGAGCGACTAATCCGAGAAAGAAGCCACATTGCACTGGTTAAAGATCGTACAGGTTTGATCGTCGGAATGATCACGCTGGAAGACATCATCGAAGAACTGGTTGGGGAGATCCATGATGAGTTTGATCGTATACCGACTCACCTCAACAAGGCGGGAGACGGATGGATCGCAGGTGGCTTTGTGTCCCTTAATCAGCTACGCGAAGTGGCTGGAATTGATCTAAAGGCGATTGGTGATAAGCCACTCTATACTCTAAACGATTGGGTTTTTGAGTCGCTCGGTCGACCGCCCAAAGGTGGCGATTCGGTCAATACAGATCGTTTTCAAATCATCGTTCGTAAAACCAGAAATGTGATGGTTCTCGAAGCCTACCTAGCGGCTAACGAATCGACCGCCGACTAGATTGGCTGGCAGTTTAGTCCAACTCGGACGAAAAAAATGCCCCAATTCATCACGGACTCGTGGGCGTCCCCCGCTACATCAACGGGCAATCGAAACAAACAGCGACGTGACTGATGCACCAACCTGGGGCAACGGTCTCAAACTCTCTGTCGAACACTGTCTGCAGTACTCTCTACAGACCCAATTCTGTTAACCCGACTGCCCCCGTTAACCGAGAGAGTTCGAGAGACTCGGCTATCCTGGACGGGGTGGGGATCAGGAAACGGGCGATCCTGGACGTTGACCTGGCAGGAAGAGACGCACGGTTGGGGGCGGCGGTTAACAAGAAACACGCGAAAACCATGGATTTAAACGAAAAAAGCCGAGGTAGAGACCTCGGCTTTCTTCGTTAACTAAACCAGAACAGTTTCGAGACTGTTCTGAAAGGCTCAAATTTTGCCTGCATCAGGTTCTGCAAAGTGGTTTACATCGCCTGAAAAGCTTCGTTTTCTAAGGGTTTTTAGTGGTTTTTGCGACTTCGAGGCCCTGGGGTGGCTTTCGAAACTTGGCGGTTTCTTGATCAGAAACTCGAGAAGTGGATCTTAAACTTCGGACGGCTGGGGAACGACGCTAGACAGCTGACCTGGAAACTGATCGATCATTCCTGAACTCAGTGCCAACTTCAACGGGAACGGAAGTGCGAGGAATGTAGCTCAAGTTGTTAACTCGGGCCGCGATTCGATTTCGGAAACAAAGTTGACATCTACACGGTTAACAAAAGCCGCGTGAATGCTGGGTCAGACCTCAAATCAAAGGGACTGAATCAACCTGTATGCTGCAAGCTCAGCCATACATCTCTCCGAGCTGCCCGAGCAGTTCTTCCTGCGATACGCCTTTCAAGCCGAGTGACTTCAAATCGACCGATTCATCGCGCATGCTTTCGATGAACTGTGTCATGTCCTTGCGGATCTGTGATGGGATGGTCGGTTCGTAACCAGGGTCAACCACTGTAAGTAATCGAAACACATCGTTTTTATGCTTCTTAATGTGGCGGTCATCGACTTGCCCACCTTCCGCTTTTCGTTTTCGCAGATCCAACCAAGCGCGTGCTTTTAATGGGATCAAGTGCTCTGAACGTGCAAAAGCGACTTTGTTGCTGACCGTTCGCGACTCTTGAATCCAGGTCGCGTAGTCTTGGTCCATCAAGATGGCTGACAGGCTCGAGATTTCCTCCGACGTCGGTATCGGTACCAGGTGGCCTTCTCCCAGGTAGTTGATTTCGCTGGGCAACGCTGAGAACAGTTCGAGCATGAAGGGATATTCATTGCTGGCTGGGTCAGTGAATCTGTAGTATTGCGGACGACCATCGGCCTGCTGACGCGTTTGATAACCACCGTCGCGCACGAACTCCCAGAACCGCGATACAAACTCATCACGTCGCTGGTCCAAGAACAACACTATATCCAGGTCCTTGGTGGCCCGAAAACTCTGTCCCACAAGCTGCATGGCGAGATCGCATGCAGTTCCTCCAATCAAAACGTAGTTCTCCGTAAACGCTTCAAAATGATTAGCGAACTTATCAAGTCCATCTACCATGGCATTCCTTTCAATAGGTCATCAAGTGCTGCTTCAACGCGTTCGTCGCCGGTGGCTTCTAAGGATAGATACAGTGACAGTCGGTCAACACTCGTGCCCTTCGAGAGCAGGCACGGGTCGTATCGCCAGAGCTCAATCGTCATCGATCGTTCCGATTCGTCACTTGGTATGGTGAATCTGGCGAGTTCTGCTCGAACGGCCTTCTCTACTGTCGGTCCAATGGCGATTGTTCGATCCTGGCCTTTTGTGATTTCTGTCTCCATGGCGAGGGCTGGCTGCCCAGCGATCCGAGACCGCTGTGGAATTGGAAAGTCGTGGAATACTCTCAACCGTTTGCGTACAGGTGTTCGCAAACACTGGCGTGCAAGTTCCCAGCTTTCGAAGGGGGGGCCTTTGAGTCGTAGGTCTCGAGACCTTCCCTCCTTCTCAACATCAACCAATTCGAGAGCTTCTAGTTCGCTGAATGTGCGGCTCATCGACATCTTTGAGCACTCAAGCAATTCTGCAGCTCGATGCAGGGGGAGGGGTAACAAATCGCCATGATAAATCGCGTACAAGTATGTCGCCTGGGCCAGAGGGCTTAATTTATCCGTCGCAGTTTTAGCTTTCCGAAAATAGTCTCGCAGGTCGATTGCAAAGGTCGGAAGGTAGAGCTGGTTTCCGGGGACGATAAATGAAACTCGTTGCTCGATAAGCCGCTTACGCTGGTATGCATCGATCTGCTGTCGCAAGTAAACGAGTTCGCCATCGAACTTTGGTTGCAGCACTTCGAACTGTTTGCGAACCGCAGCCGCTGAATGTTCCGGTGCGATCGCCGCAGCGATCAATACGGGCCGGCCCAGAATCTGGGTTTCAGCAAAGTCGAATTCTTGCCTGAGAAAGAGAGGCAGTTTCCGCTTTTCGGGCCACTCATTCAGCTGCACGGAGATACCGAGAGTTTCTTCGATGTAGTCTTCGGCCTGTATAATTGCATTGTTCATTTGTCACCTTCGTAACTCTTTCACTGCATTGTAACGCACTGAGTGTTACAGTGCAATAAATGCGTTACGATATGCCGATTTCTCGGCGAAATTCGTAGGAAAAGTCGCTATTCCTCGCGTTTTCCTCACAAGTCATAGATCCCGGCACCATCTAAACCCAAATCAAAATTGGAGAGGTGGGCGGTGGCTTGGTCGCTAAAATGCTTTCCTGAATCGTTCAGTCTTCGTTCTGACTTGGTGCGGTGAGATCAATCGGACCGTCGAGTAGTGCGTTTTTATTGGAATCTCGCTATGTCCCAGCAATTCGAAAAGTGTGCAATCTACGTCCGCCAGTCGCGAGTGAACGACAGTAGCTACTCGTCGTGCGAAGCCCAATTGCGAATCTGCATGGACACGGCCGCGAGTTTTGCGTGGCGAGTCGTCGATCACTTTCAAGATAGCGGGCAATCGAGCGAAACCCTCGCGAGACCTGAAATGCAACGACTGATGGCTTGTGTTGAACTGAAACAATTCGAGCATCTGGTCGTTTACAGCATCGATCGCTTGACTCGGCGATTGACCGACTTCGCAAGACTAATGGAGCTATTCGACGGAAGCGGAGTGAAATTGACTGTGGTTACTGATCCACAGTTTGGTGAAAGTGCCGCTAGTCGCTTCACGTCGAACATAGTTGCTGCAGCCAGCGAGTTCCAGCAAGATTTGACTCGAGAGCGTATGGCCGAATCGCGTGCAGCATTGAAAGCCAAAGGAATGCGCGTCGCTGGTCGCATACCGTTTGGTTATTCGTACGATCGAGTATTCAGTCGCTTGATGGCAGTACCAGAAGAAGCTGAGTTGGTCGAAGATTTCTTCGACCTTGCATCAAAGGGCAAAACGCCAGCTGAGATTGCGGATTTGGCCAACAAACGCGATGGAGGTCGATCGGATTGGAACGCTCGCCGACTCTTGCAGATCCTTTCTAATCCCGTCTACGCGGGTTACCTGCCAAACGATTCAGAGAATGCCGAAACGCTTCAGAAGGGTAATCACGAAGCGATTGTTACTCCCGAGAGGTTCGAGCAAGTGCGGCAACAATTAGTTGCTCGTCGAAAGCGGGCACCGACTAAGCGAACTCCAAAGCCAGAGAGTTTTCCATTGCGTGGTTTGCTTTATTGCGCAAAGTGTGATCGAGCTATGACTCCCAATACGAGCAGTTTTGGAATCAAGCACTATCGCTGGTATCAATGTCGTTCTCATGCCGGTGGTCGTCCGCCTTGCGCCGGCGTGTCAGTGCGAGCCAATGACATGGAGGAGTTTGTGGCAGCTCAAATCGCGAGCTCATCGGAATACCCCAAGTTAGCTGTTCGGTTCAGTGACGAGTGGCAAGCGATGACTTTGCCGCAACGCGCTGCGTTGCTAAATGAATGCGTTGATCGAATCGACTACAACCACGATACCAGCGATCTCGGCATCAATCTCAACGTCGAAAAATTAAGCTGATCCAACAAGCCCTTATTCCTCGGTCATCGGCGGATAGAGTCCAGACTCTGTGAGTAGTTGTCGTAGCTCCATTTGCTCGGGGCGATTCAGCTGAAGCAGCCTACAGGTTACTCGGCCGATCTGAGACTTGCCGACAATGGCAACTCCTTTGATCTCGAAGTGTTCATCCCATTTATCGGAGCGCGGTGAGAACAGACGAATGATCTGGCCGGTCGCGACGTCCACCGAAGCGATGTCGCTGCCCTTGGCTCGGTTGCAAAGAAAACATGTCCAAGCCAGATTCGCGGTGGTGGTTGGGCCTCCATGTTTTACGGCGATGATGTGGTCTGGCTCGTGGGGCAGAATGACGTCGTCTTCATGGATCAGGCAGTACTCGCGAAGTTGGTTGGCTCTTTGTCGAACCTCCCGACGTAGATGAAGAGGGACATACTGGCTCATCGAGGCGGTAAGTCTCTGTTCTGGCCGGCTCGAATGCGTGCTTTGACTAGTCTCATAAGAAGTTCTGCCTGTTCAAACTGGTCCAATTCTCGGCGAGTTGTTTCGTCGAGAGCATTGGCCCGGTTCAGCTCAAGCAACTGATTGGCTCGGTCAACAGTCGCTTGAGATGGACGAAATTCGAGGATCGTGTTTGGCGATGGCGCAGAAGCAAACAGAGTCGCTATTTCGTCGAACAAGGACGATACGGACGGCGCGGTTGACATGATTACTCCCTCGGTGGGCCAGACTGAACATTTTACCGGCTTCCGAGGCCAAGGAGCATGCGTCGGGCTCCCACGGTTGCCACATTTTGACATCCAGAGGGACGACTCTCAAACTCTCTGGTCACAGTCGCTGGCAGTACTCTCTAATGACCCCAATTCTGTTAACCGGGATGTCCCCGTTAACTCGGAGAGTAAGAGAGATTTCGTTGTTCTGGTCTGGGTGCCGAGCGGGAAATGAGCGTTCCTGGACACTAGACCGAACAGGACAGAGACGAACATAGTGGACGTCAAATACTCAAAACCCAGCAAAACACTGGGTAAATAGCAAAAAAGCCGAGATTCTCATCTCGGCTTTTGCTGATTACCGAATTGGTCGCAGTTTCGAACCAATTCTGAAAGGCTCCCCGAATCGACCCTGATAAGGAACCTTCTCGGAAAGCTTCTGTTCTCTAACCTCATAAAACATGGGAGTTGAGCGTTTTCAAGACCGATTCGATGATTTTTCTAGGTGTGCCGCGTTACGAAAAACCTGCTTAACAGTCCGACAGTTCGAGACCGGTTCGGTCGCAATTAATCCTAGATCGCAAACCGACCTGCTCTGTCGAAACTCAACGAACGATCCGACGTTCAATCCTAGAAAGGGAACCGGTCGGTGGGGGCGAACTGAGGGATATCAAGCCAAAATGGGCAATCACCGGTTGTGAAACAAAACGCTTCAACAGCCAAAAGCCGCAAGTGACATCAGATATCACGCTATTTCAGTATGACGACATTTTTGTGTTGCGCGGGCTATGAAAAAACAAAAGACATTAAGAATGCGGTTGTTTTCGACTGCCGAGGACTGGAACTCCACTCAAGGTCAACCAGAATGTATCGGTTTTTGGGCAAAACGTAGCCAGTTCCAAGGTGATTTGGTTCGCGTTAGCAGGCTCCGTTGATGTCTACCACTTTAGATAGTTGCTACAATCACTTTAGTTCCTGTCGTAAGTCGCGACCTGCTCAACTGCCAATTCGATCGTCCTGGCTTAGAGCACAAACCATGTATTGTATTTTGGTGACCTTGAAATGACAAAGAAACAATTTGAACGGCAGGAATGTTGACATGTCGGACTCAGAAACCGGCGACTACTACATAGGCCGATACCGAGTACAGGGAACAATCAATAGCGGTGGCTTTGGAACCGTGTTGAAAGGGCGAGACGATGAGTTGAAACGGGACGTAGCAATCAAAATCCCGAAGGTAGCCACTCAGTCGCAGCTTGCGAGTTTCCGTAAAGAGGGGCAAATCTTAGCCAAACTTCGGCACGACCATATCGTTCGCATCTTTGATATCGGCAGCACAGAAAAGTGGCCCTGCTACATCGTATCCGAGTATATCGATGGTTGCGATCTTAGAGAGTTCATTAAAACCAGAAAACTCTCGCTCCTCGACGCTACTCATCTGACATCCTGCATCGCCAAGGCATTGTACCACGCCCATCAAATGGGATTGGTCCATCGTGATGTCAAGCCGGCAAACATCCTTATCGGGAAGAATGAACACCCTTTCCTCGCCGATTTTGGACTGGCGTTATCGGAGTTTGCGTCATTCAGCGAATTGGCTGGAACAGCTACCTACATGAGCCCCGAACAAGCCGCAGGGGGAAAAATCGACCATCGAAGCGACATCTACAGCTTAGGAACGGTACTGTTCGAGTTGCTTGTTGGACGCACGCCATTCGTTGCGGCGACCAAGGTTGAGATGGTTACCAAAATTTCATCATTGAGTCTACCCGCGATCATTCCGAATCGCGTTCTACGTTGGTTGCCTCCGGAGCTTGCGAGAATTCTCCTCAAAGCACTCGAGAAACGTGTTGAAAACCGATATAGTTCCGCTGCGGAATTTTACAGAGACTTGGATGCTTTTCTAGTTGAGTGCAAGGAGGACTCTGTTGTTTCGTCAAAATTGTCAAGTCGACGAGTAACCCTCTACGATCCGGTCGGTCCATTGCGATCGAGGCGCGGCGTAATTGGCACGCTATTTACGATAGGTGGACTCGTGTGCGCATTTACCGCATTCAGTATCTGGAAAGGCCCAAGCAAGCTCTTGGCTAATGCCATTCTTGAGACGAATAACGGCACCCCAATCCTGGCATACGAGGATTTGGTTTCCGCCAATAAATTCAATACGTGGACAGATGGACTCAAACAGACAGTAAGCGACATTAAGCCTGACGCAATACTTCCCAGTGGAACACCGATTTCTATTCTTTCGATGCCTGACGGAGCGATGTCAACCGTTGAGCGACTTGTTAACGGTGAAATAAGCATTGAAACGCTGTCTCAAGACATCGACCGCAACATGAGTGCCAGGGTGAAGGTATTGTCGGGTGATCACGCCAACAGAGTCTATTGGGTATACGCGGCACATGTTAAGCAAGTGCCGACGTTTGAGGTTTCCTCTCCGTAGTTAAACTAGTTAGTTAGGGAAGGCTATCACGATTTGTAACGCCCCGAATTTGGAGACTCAAAAAACTTTCGGCCCTTTTTTGCATTGATCCTCGCATGCGCTCTATCATCATCGAAAACAGCCCACAGCCGATGGAAAACAAATGGACAGCAAAGCTGTAGGCTGCATGCTTTTTGGATTCCTGACGTGTTTGAATGGATGTGCCTAGTACTTCCTTCGGTGCAACTGGCTGCCTGAGATTAGGAATAGAACGGCCGAAAACGCTGCTAGGGTGCTTAGTGCGAGCCAATAGTGCCGCTGTGCGAACATATCATCACGCAACATTTCGCTCGGTACATCTGAGAAATTTTCCTGAGCGTTCCATACGCAAGTCAAAGCCCCGTAGGCCCAGTGACTAGGGGCCGTAAGCCATGCCAGCGTTTCAGAAAATCCATCTAGCGACTTAATATTGCCTGCCAAAATAACTTGCGGAATCATGGCTAATGGAACAGCTGTGGCTGCTACATCGGAGTTGGTGGCGAGTGCTGAGATAGCCAAGCCCAGTCCCACGCCACATATCGAGACGAGCAACAGCGGGATGAAGTAACTTAATGTTTCCCCGCTCAAGTTGGTAGCATACTGCGTAGCATAAAGCAGCGAAACTGTTTGCAGCAGCGTAATGAAAACCAGGAGAAAAGCTTTTGCAGTGAGGTATCCCAGTGGACTGAGTCCTGCCGCTCGCTCGCGTAGAAATATCTCCTTCTCTTTAATCAACTCCTTTGATGCGTTATTGCAGCCAAACCACAACGAGCTGACTGCAAGCAAGAAAAGAATGCCCATTCCATCATGATACTCTACACACTTTGGACAATTCTTTTCGATTCCCAAGTCGGAAGTCGAGTTAACAGTATCAGCAGAAATAGAACCAAAGACCGTATAGATCAAAAAAAACACGAATGCGGGTTGTGCAATCGTAACAGCTAGGGAAACAAGATCTTTCAGTTGCAGCAAGCACAATCGCTTCAGGATTGTTAGGCTGTGTCGGGCGGCGACTCCAAGTCGCTGGACAAGCGTTATTGGGCTACGAACGATTTTCAGACGTGAGTCTGGATCGTCAGATGCACTTGATATCGTCTGCAACCGCTTTCCACGCGTCGTTCCCTTGAACCTGTCCTGCCAGTACTGTATCGGATACTGCTTCAAGCAAGAATACAATTCGGCGAGGTGATTGATTGGGAAGAAATTAAGTGCATCTTCGGGCTTCCCCATGAACACGAGGTGCCCACCTTTGCCCATAACAATGACCTCATCTGCAAATTCTGCCACATTGCTCAGATTGTGCGTAATGCAAATTACGGTTTTTCCAGCTCGAGCAAAATCCCTCAGTTGCGCCATCACATCTCTGTCTGAGTCTTCATCCAATCCAGAGGTTGCCTCGTCGATAAACAATAAGCTGGGATCGGCTAAGAGTTCATTGGCCAGGCTGGCACGTTTTTTCTCGCCACCACTGTAAATGCTGATGCGATCCTTGGCTTTTGCTGTGATACCTACGGATTCCAATACTTCATCGACTCGTTTTGCCTTTTCTACAACCGTCTTGTGATTCGGCAACCGCAATTCCGCAGTAAGTTTCAAAGTGGTTAACAGGCTTAAGGATTCGTGGAAAAGATCTTTCTGCGGTACATTGGCGAGTCTTGTTTTGAGTCGATCAATATTTAGGTACAAGTCTTCATGATTCAATAGCACAATCCCGTGTGTCGGCTGGACCTGACCGTTCAACGCTTTAATGAGTGTCGATTTGCCTGAGCCGCTCGGCCCGAGAACGACAACAAACTTGTTTGGACCAATCTCGAGGCTTACATTGTCCAATATGCAACGCATTCCCTCGGACGTTTTGACGAGGTGCGAGAGGTTCTTGCAGAGTAGATGCGCATGTCTACCGCTGGTCTCGACATAGAGTCTACCGCCGTTAAAACTGAACCTGGCTGTTCCAATCCGGACCAAATCACCATCGGAAAGGAAATATTCGTTGCCGGGAAGTAGTTCCAGTTCGTTTAAGAAAGTACCAGACTGGCTTCCCGCATCGCGCAGTGCGAACCTACCGTTGCTGGCTGTAATGATGGCGTGCTTGGCTGACACGCTCGCATCAGTGACCAACCAATCCGCGTGCTTGGGTGAACTCCCTATCACCAATTGATCCTTTATGGTGATCCACTCCGAATCGTCGATCTTGCGATTTGCTTCGTTTAGAAACACCTCCTTTAACTTGGCTACTGAAGACTTGGGGATCGGGGTAACTGGGTCTGAAGGAGCTTCGGCAGTTGTTTGGGAGTCGATAATGCGGGATGTGACTTGGTTTTGAGACTCACGTTTTTCAAGTGGATTGACGCCAACAGATTCTGAACGTTGACCGGGAGAATTTGAAGGGGCGGATTTCTGATAAAGTGAACCCGACGATTTCGCTTTGGGCAACGTCTTGGTCTCCTCTACCGGTTGCCTACTTTCCGACTTACTTGCCTGAAGAATACGCTGAATCGTTGACCACTCCTTATCGCAAACTCGCCGGGCAGGGCAACTCGGTTCAACTTGTCTGGAATTCAGGACATGACGCAGAGCAGCCAAGCTCAGCGGAACAACCTTTCCATGGCGCTTGATTTCGAAGTCATTCTCAGAGCTATTCGATTCGTTGGTTGACATGGTTCTGGTTTCTAAATTTCCTGGAGTGTGCGGAATGTCATCTTCGTGCGATTGTCCAGTCGCACCCCTTACGGGCTGGTTGCGTCACGTATGCCGGCTGCTGCTGATGGCTTTAGTTGACTTTTACTGTTATTTTTTAGCACTTCAGCGACGTAATGATAACTATGGCAGTAGTAGATTGACTCGTTTGTGTCGTGCGTTGCAACTCCTCTCGGTCCTCTGATTCCCCGTTGCTGCGTACCCAAATGGCGATTCCGGTCGAAATAGGGCAGAAATTCAAGCGTTTTTTGGACTGGCTTAAAATACTTTGCGGCAGGCTGCCATGGGCCTAGAAAACGCTATAATCGACGGATTTTACGAGCCGTCGTACTGGGAGAGTTCGCATTCCAATGAGCAAGCTTGCAAAATCAGACACTGTCGCAGACACGCAAAACCTACTGGGTAGGCTTCAACGATTGCAGACGGAGGCGATTCAGAAGGGTTCAGAGCCAGAACTACTTGAGCAAATCTTTGCGACTCGCCGTTCCGCTTTGCAGGTTCTTCAAGATTTTGATCAGCCGTTGCGGGTGGGAATTGTAGGTGCATTCAGTAGTGGTAAAACGCGTCTGGTAGAAGCTCTACTTGGGTGCACAGGTTTTCTCAATGTTGGTGAAGTTCCGTCAACCGGCAACATTGTGGAGTTCGAACTTGTCGACTCCAACGAAGAACTTGCGGATCTTGGCGATTATCGTGTCGTGATTATGGATGAGCCGATCGTTGCGACTCGATTGATGCATCAGTTTGCTCAAACCGCTCGAGGATTAGTTTCAGCCGAAGCGGATCGACTCGGACAAGAACTGCAGGCTACCTTACAGTCGCTTAGCGAGGCAAGAATTCGCTGGGCCGTTGCTCAGAAATGGGCGAGCGACGTTCACGTAAAGTGCAAAGGCAAAGGACTCAAGGCACTGGCGTTTGAGATTTACCGATTGGCGTATGCGGTTGGCCAAGGAAGAGCATATTTGGGCCGGGAGTTCACTATATCAGCGGAGCAAGCCACTGATCTAATGTCCTTGAAGAATGACCCGGCAACGATGTTTGATCGCCCTCTCGATAGTCTACGAGGCGAATTCTCGCCGGCACCACAAGACGCCGATTTATCGAAACACGCAGCATCGAAAATTGAACTACTCTTTCCGCTTGTTGAGAAGATCAAAGTTAAGGCGAGACTGCCGTCGCGTATTCGCGAGTTTTTTGGTCAAGGCCATATGCGGCTCGTCGATTGTCCTGGGGCTGGGGCAGACGGCTCCAATTACCGCGACGGGGTGTTGTGCGCACATGAGTTACAGCATGTCGATTCAGTTCTCGTCTTGTTGAGTGCTCGCAATCCGGGGCAAAACAGAGAATTTCTTGATTCGTTGCTAAGAACATGGGGAGATCGAGCCAAGGACAGGATCGTTGCAGTCGTAAGTCGCTTCGATCAACTCCCTTACAACAAACTCGGGGATAACGGGCGAGTGGATGACTCTCCGGTCACGTCGACAAAGTTGCTAAGCTCGATTCCAGAATTGAAAAACGTTCTGGAGGCAGCCTTAGATACAGTAATGGACGGCAGTTATGACCGGATCGTTTTCACTTCAACGATGGGTTATCTCTCGTATTGCCTGGACAAAGACCGTAAGGGAATCCGGGGACGGTCAAACTTCTATCGGCAGGAGATGAAATTCGATCCTGAAACCCAAGATGAATCAACCATTGATCAGCTTGTTACGAGGCATCCATGGGTTACTGAGATGCAACGATGGCAAGAAATAAGTCAACGTTTGGATATAGAAGCCAAAACTGAATCACGATCTTTAGCCAACATTTTGAGTGAATTTGCAGAGGATGGTGGTATCGAAAGACTGCGACGCATTTTGCAATTGAATCTGGATAGACATGGCCGCCGCAATCTCATGCAACGACTTGACAGGCAGTTAGATGAATTGGAACAAAAGATGGTGGTACTTGAAGCGACCGTCGAGAAGCTGGTTGTGAAACCCGTTAGTTCGCCTAGCGTTCAATCGGCTGGTTCAAAAGGCGAATACCGAATGATGGCTAGCGACCTGACACGGGCTTATCAAAAAATCGAGAAAGTTCTTAAGGAACAACGCAACGCTTCGGGATTCAAATTGATGCGTTTCAAGGGAACTGAGGCGTCAGAACTGCGGCCTGTAATTGAAAGCAACCTTATCTATCAGATCGCAAAGTGGCCACAGTGGCGTCTGCTGATGGAGCGAATTTTGCCCGACGGTACTGTGAAGCTCGTCGATCCGAAGAATCCAGAATTTAATAGATTCCCGTCTCGCTTACAAAAGGAATTGGACACTCCCGTAAAAAGCACTGACTTTTATGAGTCATTTTGCGAAACTGTGTCGTGGTGCAATACGTTGATACAGAAATACAAGGCGGAAAACGATAGTTTCTTTCGTGGGGACTTTGCTAGGCGGCACATTGCTGAGGCGCTTGGAGGTCGAGCCGCGGTATCACGCGCAAAAGAATTGTTTGGTGCCGAAAGAGAGCATTGGCTATCCTTTTCAAATCTCTGCGAGGAAGAGGCAACTGGTCCGCTGCCGAAGGAAGAGATAGCTCCTTTCTTCCCGTTGCAAAAGGAGTCAGAATTCTACTACCCGTGGCATAAACCGCTGGCCGATGGCTTTGGAAAGCAGTTCGGGGCTCGCAAGCGGCATTTGATGTATGTCATCAGGATTAGGCAGACGATCATTGATGCGGCTTTACTTTGGCTTGACAATGCCTTCGAGCGAATTGAGCAAGAACTATGCGATCGAATCAGCGAAGATGTCAATTGTATCCTTGAGGAATTGCTGTCAGTGGCCGAACCTGAAATCACGGTACCTGGATCCATTGATGACGATTTGTTGGGCTAGTGATTCTTTGCTTGACAACTCATCCGACCACTTAAAGAGAGCAAAATTAACATGCCGTTTTGGAATAAAAGCTTGAAGGTTACCAGTTCCCAAGAAAGCGCTAGACAGGGAACGGAACAGCAGGTGCTGCCACTCCGAGTGAAGGGGCCGAAATCTTTTACACTTGAACTGGTTGACAACAAGATAGAGTTGCCGGGATTCGAGATTCATCCGACAGACGCCAAATCGCCGCCGCAGATTACCTCTCTTTTAATCGATTGCGAGAGCAGCAACAAAGACTTTGCGCAAGCGGTAATGGAGTTGTACAAGCAACAAAACAATCTCGGCCCTAATTTGAAGAAGCCCATGAAAGTCACTGGCGGGACAATTCAATGGCGCAAGGACATACCGCTGGAGAGGATCGCGGAGGTCTTGATCAAGATCGAATACAAACCGGTCGATCAGGCTGGTAGTTACGACTCGACTGAGCATTTTGTAAAGGCATGTGTCCGTTTGCTTCCGGGCGAAACACTTCGTCCGCGGCGACGGCTGCAGGTTCGACCGGCACACCTTTTGAAGGTGTTCGAGAAAAGTGCGCATGGTAAAGGGCCTGCGCTTCGCATTTCACTGTCTGCCGAACAAGGGGAAACGCGGCGAGATATTCCTTCGCTGCGATTGCGAGCGGTTGGGTTAGAGACCATTGCAACAGAATGGAACTGCATTGACTTGAAAAGGTCTGTCGAAGTGATGCTTTCGTCGCTGGGGCCGCCCAAGATTGTAGAAGAGGATGGTTGCTTTGTATGGCATCGAGTCCTACAGATTGATCTTTCTACGTCGGATCGCGAACAGATATTTCGACGCATGGAGTCGAACCCGAACGAGAGATTGTGTATACCAATATGCGTTGAAGTTGATCACGCCAGCCCGTATTCGCTGCACCTCGAAATTCGCCCGAAAACGAATATTCGCGACACATTGGTTGCGATCGACTTGGGGAATTCAACAACCACAACAGTAGTGAAAGATTCATCCGTGAGCGATGAGTCCGAAGTACCTTATGAGCATTTTGTTGCGCTGCGGCATTCGCTGGTCGAATTAATAGATCACCCCGATCCACGTATTCTCCAAGAAAGCGAATCTTATTGGTTAAATTGGTTGAGTGAGGTTTGTCGTTCGGTTGAACTTGAATCGGCGAATGATCCGCGGCGCGCATTGCTCGAACGTTTCGGTACTGGAATGTCAGGTACTGCCAATAGCGAGAGGTTTTACCAAGCGCTGAAAGCGATGGAACTGGAGCTTTGGCTGCTGATTCCTAGGGAGGACGATCGTGATTCACGTCGGCTGGCATTGTTTCAGAGCAGAGTGTCTAACCAGTTGTTCTTGATCTACAAAGCTGTATTTCAACGTGTGCCTTTGAAACAGTGGAATATTGAAATTGTTCGCGACGAAGAAGAGGGCACTGATTACACTCTGAGCGAACTTGAGATATTGGATATTCTGCCAATCCCATCGGGAGTCGTTGGCAGCTCTGTTGCTCAACGAAGGCGACAACAATTGACGGGGGACTTCGTTCTGCCATTAGAGCATGGACGCATACTTGAGGGGCGATTCTTCGATTGCCCAAAGCGATTTCTAGCAACGATCGATGATGATCGAGACCTGACAGTGGATTTGGGTGGCAGGAGACAGTCACTGCCCAAGCTGAGACGTCTTGCGAACCAAGCCGCTGGCAATGAAATCGCGGATGGGCAAGATCATGAGCAAGGCGAACTGATTGGGATTTCGTCCTTCGAGATTGTGCAAGCTGCATGGGATGGCCTATTAAACCGAAAGAACGCAAGATATCCGGCGCTTCAAACTGCCGAACAAGTTGTGGTTACCTATCCAGCGGATTTGCGCCCCGAATCGCGAGAACGAATCGATCATGCAGTTCGTGAATTGGGTAAGACCAGCGTTTTTCTCGACTTTGACGAAAGTATTTCACCCGCCATATTTCATTTAGAGCAACTCTTCGGCAGCTACGAGGAACTGGGCTGCGAAGCGTTCAAGGTGCAGTGCATTCGATCGGGGAACGTCTGGCACCACGACATGCTGGTCATCGACATTGGAGCGGGGACGACCGATGTCTCCTTGGTTCGCATCGAATTGCGTGAGACGCCGCCGGACACGTCCCAGTTTGGAGGAAAACTGTATGAGATTACGCCACGTTTGCTCGGCGCGGCAGGTATGGATCAATCGGGAGGAAATCAGCTCACATTATCGTTGTTTCGCGTTCTGAAGCAGATACTTTGCTCTTGGCTGAACGGTGATGGGCATGGCGAAGTACCTCCGTTGATACTTTACGAAAATGACGAGGGCTCAGCCAAACTCAAGGAAGCGCTAGAATCCTGTGAACGCACATTGCCAACTCGATTTCGTAAGGGGCAAACTGATTCGTCGGAGGAAGCCAACTTGGACGTTGCAGCGTTAAAGCGATTTAACGCCTTGTGGCAATGGTCTGAATTGCTGAAGATCGAATTAAGTGAAATGATGGTCAAAATGCCGCTCGACTTCCCTCGAGAGATCGGAATTGACGCGGACGGGGCTATTCCTAATGCGCTCGGTTTGCTTCAGCAGATCGTTGAAGGGACACGTTTTGGTGCTATAACCGACACCAACGTTGACGGTCCGTCTTTCCCAACGATATCGTTGGTCGAATTCAGCAGGTTGGCCGAGGATTCGATTGAGCCATCGATCAACATGGCGGTCAACCTTGCAAAGGCTGGCGTTCAGTCGCTTGTTGTTGAGGGAGCCTCTATGAGTCTACCTGCTGCAGCGATTTGTCAAAGCGTCGTTTTGTCTGGAAGAGCTTGTGCTCTACCAGTTCTCAAGAATCGACTCGTCAAGAAATTCCGCGATTTGAGTCCATCAGGCAAGCTTCCTCAGGTTTTGTTTCGCAGTGAATATGCAAAGACCGCAACGGCAATTGGAGCGTGTCGGGCTCAGCACCGCATCGCGAGCGCATTCCAAAGGTCGGGTCCGCCAGATAAGTTGGAAGGCAAAGTCGAAATGGATCTAAGGATCCAGAACTTGTTCTTCTATCTTCCATGTGCGTACCAATTGAATGACGCTAATAACAATTTTGATCGTGTCGTTTTCGAGCGCCATTCGCAATTTACGTTACAAGGCCGATCTGGAAAGGCGATTATCCGCTCGCTGCCTGCTGGTAGCCAGGCAAAGCACGAGACTGCCGGCGTGTTTGAAGATATGCAGCGTGAAATACGAGTTTATCGCAACGACGGAGATCAGAGGAAAGTTAGGCTGTCGGGTTTACTGCCAGTCCAAGACTTAGTTACACGAGCAGATTTACCGGAAGGCGACGCAGCAAACGTCTTGGTGGAAAGCGAGAACTGGCGGGTGCGATACGAAATCGACTATTTGCACCATTTAACCGGCCTGTTCATTCGCCCTTCCATTAAGAACGAGGAGATCGAGTACAAAGTGGGATTCGAGGCCTTGAAGCCGCACCAAGACCCAGACCTCGTCATTCAGGCAAACAACAAGCTCGGTCAATTGCTCGCAGAAAGTACTGAGGACCCAGGGGTCAATTGCTATCTGGGGAACCCAGAAACTGGTCGACAACCATTTATTGAAGCCAAAGATTGGGTGTCGATAATGGTTTTCGGCGAAGAGCAAGTGCAAGGAGTTTCTGCTTGGTTAAGTCCAATTTTTCGCACTGAACAAACGCGATCAGGAACGATGAATTTCGGGTTTGTCGCTGTCGATGATAAAGATTGTAGTTTGATGCAATCGTGTACATTCCGAGCATCGGTGATATCTGGGAATGGACTCGCATTCCAGCAATCGTATAGGCTAATGCTGGTTCAAGATGGTCGCATCTGTTTGGTTCTGGGAGAGCTTCCAAATTATTGGGAAACCAGCAGCGTCGCTGATTGGCTGGTCTCCGAACCAGGCCGAGTATTACGACAAGCTCTGCCAACACCTATTCTACCTGTCGATTCGTGGAAGGATCCGTTCTGCGGCCAACACTAGATTCCAAGCAATTTTCGAATGCATCCGTAAAGCCTAGTTGAGGGATGAAGTCCTAGTGCGGCAGAAAAGTATGAACGCGTGCAAATAAATCCAAATCAGATAGCGGTTGGTAAAAACGCCGCTTCGGACGGGCAACAATTCCCTCGAGATGCTGGGTGGTCACCAAGCTCCAGTGTCCGACTGGTACTAAAAGTTCGAGCGCGACATGGTCTCAACGACAAATGTAGCGTGTTGGATTGTTGTCACAGGGCGGGAGATGCATCAACGGCAGATGTCTACCGCGCTTCGCTGCTGACCGCTGCTCATGGTGTCCAAACGACATGCCGATCTGTGGTAGTAAAGGTTAGACGCGACACATCAAGCATTTCATTAGACCCCATTAAGATCGAAGAGCGCTTCCTAAGCGAAGTCAGAACTATCAGGGACTTAACCAAAAGGGAAAATGATTTCGGTGACGTTTTGTCGCCGCTATGGAATCTTGATGGTTCCACTTATGAAAAAGACACCGCGCTTTCAATTTCAAACAATCTATTCTTCTGTTCTGCAGCTAATCATGCTCTTACACAGCAGAAGTCGACGTCGAAAGCGATTGACCTCAAGACCAAGCCCTTCCTGCGAGACTCAATAGCCTGTGCAGGCTGCGGAATATATGAGAAGTATTCTGAACAGCCAGAGAAATGGGCTTCACTATGTCGACCATGGTTAGTGTCGGCCAATGAAAGTCCGCGATTGGCTGCCGACTATTGTCTACCGGCGACTGAAGCGTTGATTTACACCGATGTAGGTATGACGCTCCAAAACGAGTTGCGACAACAGCCGGCCGATTTTTCCTACCCATCGCTAGTGCGTAAACATGTTGGTTTACTCGACTTGGCACGTCGCTTGGCAAAGATTCATCACGCTGGTTGGCTGCACCTTGACCTCAATCTCAACAATATCTGCATAGACTCAGAGGGTAACGTCAGACCGATTGACTTTGGGCAAGGAGAACCGATTGATCCGCGGCAACAGAATGCTCAAGTATTTAATGAGCGTATTCCATTTCGAGTATCCGATTTTGTTGTGCCGGAAATGCAGCAGCGAAGGTTCGGCGTGTACTTGCAAATTAACGAAGTCAGGAAACGTTCTCTCGTCGCTAGCTACACTGATGTCGCAGGTTGGCCATCAGATTGGGTTCCATCGCGAGGCGATCGAGTGAGATTGGATCCACTCGGGGGATTCGAACATACGGTTTGGATGACTGTCAAACAACGGATGCGTGGTCGATTCATGAGCGAGTTGGAGTTTGATCGAGCTCAAGATGCGGCATATTTCAAGAAAGGTGAGTACATCGAAGCAACCGTTGATCGCATTTCAACAGTAGCTGCGGATGTTTATGCGTACGGATTGGTTGCTCTTTGTTGGATTCTTGGGATACAGAAGCCAGTCCTCCTTCGAGACGAACTATCTGTTGCCAAGCGAATCTCTGAAAAGATAAAGAGGATACGAAATCCCCAAGAATCTCGCCCTGACGGTCCACTGGCATTTTGGTTGGACTATCGAGATGGGCTTGGATACCACAGCACTATACTCGATGAAATTTGTGAACCGGTATCGAAGAAACTGCTAAAAACACCAAATTCCAAGAAGGAAATTTTTTTGTTTTTGGCGCTGATGCGTCTCTGTGTCCAGTGCGTTCTGAGGCAGAATCCATTATCTCTCGGCAGTCAGGAGCTTTCCTTTGATGCGGTCATCAAACTTCTAGAAGCTATCGAACAGAAGATTGAAAATCCGTCTGAAATCGCAGATGAGGAAATCATCCTGCCGATCTCGCTGCAAGGTTATCTGCGGAAGACAAACGAAGTCAAAGAACTAGTACGAACAACATTACGTCAGTCTGATGATGATATCCAAACGCTACATCCTAAAACTAATCAAGTTATTCAGTGTCTTGCCTCCTTAAATGATGCAAAACAGCTTAAGGTTCAAGTGCAATCACAGATCGGTGCCCTGGCTGAAGAAATCGCTAAAGCCACAACTGACTACTTTGCTAACTACCAGAAACTGCCGTGGATCAAGCGCTGGATCGCGATTCCAATCGCTGAGCTGTTTGGGGAGCGGACGGGAGTCGTCATGTCGGATGCGAAAACGCCCAAAACGATCGCTGACGTGCAAAATACCCTTGCGAACTACACTAAGAAGTATTTCGAAACACCCAAGCAAGCGTTGTCGATCACCGATCTCAACAATTTGTTAACTCGTTCCAAAGGCACGTTATCTTTTCTTCATTCCGCTACAACTCAAAATAGATTTGAAGCCAGCGTTCGCAGATCGATCAAAGCCAACTTGGAGCAATCGAGGGTAGATTCAGGATTCCAGCTTTATGATGCAGACCTCAAACATTCTCAAAAGGGAGTCGAACTTGTAAACAAGTTAGTTGAGTTCCGAACTAACGTCGAAAAGCTGAGAGCTGAATTCCAACGGAGGTTACAAGTCGTCACCGAAATTCAGCGGAATTTGGCGAATAATCACCAGGAGATGGAGAAGAGAATGAACTCCGTTGATATTGAGATGTCGAAATTCCTCCGTGACTCAATGAATGAAGAAGTCAAGCAAGCTATTCATTGCCTCAAACAGTACTGCACCCAGCTCAACAGAACTGCGACGACATCCAGGGGAGTCGACTCGAAATGGGAGCATAAGACTTCAATGTGTATTGAAGAACTCCAGGCCCTTCAACAAGAAAACACCAGACTGTCCCAAAGTTAGCAGCTTCAATCGAAAAAACCTTCAAGTTGGGCCGCCTCCTCATGTATTCCTGCATCGTAAACCGTACAAATGTTGGGATGCAGAACGCAGGCTTTTACTTGGGGTACATTGAGAACGTGTTTACCGGCGCGCAATTCCTATCGCTCTGGAAACGAGTCGCCGAAATCCTCGCCAAAGCCTATAGAAACCCACAATCGTCTAGGCGAGAGCCGGTCACAGTCAATGCCAAAACGGAAAATACAGCAAAGCAACCATGAAAATTGGATTGATAACCGACGTTCACAACGACGCAGTCCGGCTTCGAAATGCATTGGAGATTTTTTCCATGCGTGAGGTGGACCAGATTCTGACCATCGGCGACACGTTCGACCCAATGGCGGAAACAGCTGGGATCACTGAAGTCGTGAAGTTGCTTTCGGATCGAAAAGTTATTGGTGTTTGGGGAAATCACGACTACGGCTTTTGTCGAGAGATTCCGGAGTGCTACATTCAACGCTATCCTGCCGCCATGTTTGATTATTTGAAGTCGATTGGGCCAAGTCTAGTGCTTGGACAAATGCACTTCAGTCATCGTGAAGTGTTTGTTGATCCATTTGATCCTATCCAGCTATGGGATCTGACGGGAGAAGAGATCGACAATCTAATGCGTGCTAAGCAAGCGCTCCTTGACGATCGCTATAAGTTGCAATTTGTTGGACACTACCATGACTGGATGGCATTTGATCAAACGGGTCAGCTTGACTGGAACGGGGATCGGAAACTTCAGTTCCATCCAAATCAGCGATATTTCGTCGTCGTAGCCGCCGTACGCGACGGCTGGTGTGCCATGCTAGATACACATGAACAGTGCCTCGAGCCGATCGATTGCACAACGGATGTATAAGCGATTCCACTCCGTTTCTCTGCCAAACAGCTTGCTCGGCTTGACACGCATTTGACACGCCGGAGCGACTTGATTGCAAGCTTTCGGGGCTCAAATCTGTTTTGTTGCTAGGAGTTATACGAGTTCCGAACGCAGTGCGCCCCCGAAGACACTGCTTTCGGTCGGCATTCATACATAACCCAGTACGGCATCAACGACCCAACATCCTCGGATATGGAAAACGTGACTCTCTTGGCAGTGATTAAGCAAGATCGGATCATTACAACCAGATTCCTCCAGCAAATACGCGAGATTGGGTAAGCCACCGAAGTCGCCCGACCTATACATGTTTTCGGCGAGCGTTACCGCTTTCGGCGACCGCCAACTCGATTGGAAAGAGACCGAAGAGAACGGATTTCCAAATATGTCGCACAACAGCCGAACTTGGGCGTCTCGCGCATTGCGGTCGAGATCGGACCCCTCCTGGAAGAGGTTACGGCAGTAGCAAAGAGTACCGAACGACATGCGAACAGCATTTGATCCAGTCAAAGCACAGACGATTGGGCGGTAGCGCGAACTTGTAAGCGATTCACCAGTGATCAAAGATTTCCTAACGCGTTGCATACGTTTGCGACTCGCCTTATTACCGACATCGATATCGTGCTCCACCGCGTCAATCGCGTGCATTATAGACGCGTTCATCAGTCCCACTCGCTCAAGCCATCGGCAGTATCCAACTGAAAATAACCGTAGTTTACGACTGGAAGAACGTGACAAAAAAGGACGAATCCATTCGAGCGTCTCATCGTGAGCACACACGGTGTAATCGTACAAAGGGCGTAGAAACTCTTCTACATCGGTCAATTTCAACCACTGTTCTTCTGTCATACTATCCCTCGACAAATTGTGGCAGTAAATCCCACTTATTTGATTGCCACTCTATTATGATCTCCATGTCAGTTATGAGTTCCATGTCAGTTGTTAATATACACTTTGGTGGGATTCAGAAACTTCAACGCGAAAAAACAGTTTCAGCGGAGTATACTGCGGAGATGGTGACATTGCTGCGAAGCGTAATAGCTTTAGAAGCGTGCAAATCTCGAGCCTCCAGGTTTTCACCGACTGGGAGCGGTCCTGGTGCATTTAGCACGTTCAATGGGTCGGCGCACACTATTCCAACGAGGATGCGGTTGCATGCGGTTGCCACGGTGTTTGAACGTTTCCGAAAAATGGTCGATCAAGAACTCCAATTGATCGAGCTTCGAGCGAGCGTCGAAGAGCCTGACGCTTAGCTTGTCTCAATTCGTTTCCACAATGTGTGACAAAGTCTCAGAAATCTTGCAAACAGTTGTGACTTAGCCGCTTGTAACCTGTTAGGGGCTTCTCGTAACTGTTGTGTTCTATCGCGAACCGCGTGGTTCACGGCTCTTTATCGAACACGATTGTTAAGAGGCTTCTACAGATGGATCATTGGTGGGAAATTGAATTGCCGGATGCAAGTGCGCCGGCATTGGTGCGAGCGGTAGCGTATTACCGGCACTCGGCTCAAGATCGGCAAGAGAACTCGATTCCGATTCAACAGGATCAGGTTCGAGCTTGGGCGACACAACATGGTGTCGAGATCATTCGAGAGTTTTGCGATGCCGGACGATCGGGGCTAAACTCCGAAGGTCGTCCAGCGTTCACAGAGATGATGGAAGCGTGGATCACCAAACGTGATGACTTCGACTATGTACTCTGCTTGGATGTCTCTCGCTGGGGACGATTTCAAGACATCGACTTGTCTGCACAGTTCTCCGCGATCTGCAAAAAGCACAAGAAGCAGGTCATTTACACGACAATTGGTAAACCCAAGGAAAACGACCCCCTCTATCCGGTCTACGTCCAATTCGAACGCTTCCGCGCTGCCCAGTACAGCCGCGAATTGAGCGATAAGGTCTGGCGTGGTTGCGTAAAGATCGCCGAACAGGGTTACTGGGCCGGCGGACCGCCACCCTATGGCTTTCAACGCCTGCTCTTGGATGAGAAACGCGAGCCGCTAAACGTTCTGCAGCCTGGCCAACGCAAAGGCATCCAGAACCAGCGTGTAACTCTGGTTGAGGGACGCCCGGAAGAAGTTGCTACGATCCGGCGCATCTTCGAGGCATTCGTCATCAAGGGAGACTCGGAATACAAGATCGCGGAAGACCTCAATAGGGAGGGGGTTCCATCACCAAGCGGTCGGCGTTGGGGTGCAGGCAGCGTATTGGCTCGACTACGCAACGAGAAGTACGCGGGCACCATGGTCTACAACCAGACCAGTGGAAAACTCAAGACTCCCAAACATCCCAATCCGCCAGAGAAATGGGTGCGAACTCCAGAAGCTTTCACTGCCATCGTTGACGCCGAATTGTTTCAGCGAGCGCAGGAGATTCTGGAGAAACGCAAGCAGAGGTACGATCCGGACTACATGCTGCGGATGCTGGACTCACTCTACCAGTCTCACGGAATGTTGCGTCCAGGCTTGCTGCGAACCAGCAGTGATCTGCCAACGGTAGGTGGATACTCTCGCGAATTCGGATCGCTCGACTCGGCCTTTCAGAAGTTATTCGATGGCGAACGCGACAAAGCACGCGATGCGGTACACGAACAGATCCGTAGCCAAGTGCCTGAAACGCTCGCCTATTCCGATTTCTTGGTTCTCGATCAGAAGCTAACGGTCTCCATTCAGCCAGCGGTACCGGTGCCACACGGTTACGAATCGTATTGGCCGCTTCGGCGCGATACGCGACCAGTAATCGATATGACTCTTGGCGTCCTACTCTCGGAGCCAGCTGACTTCACCATTCTCGGTTTCATCGCCCTGCCGCGATTTGGATTGGATTCTCGCCCACTGCGTTTCACAAGTTCATCGACTCGTACCGAACTGTTCGGTCGAGCGGATTTGACGTTTCTTCAACAACTGCTTTAACAAGGTGCACAAACTATGGAATCACTTAACAACATCTGCCCTATAGCCCACCGACGGTACGAGGAGGTGCCGATCGAAAAAGTGAAGGTCATCAATTCTCGAAATCGCGACAAGGAACAATTCGACATGAACGTCGAGAGTATCGGAGGCGTCGGCCTGATGAAACCGATCCGAGTCAATGACAAGTTCTTGGAGTCGGCAGGACATTATGAATTGATCTGCGGCGAAGGTCGGTTGCTAGCCCATCAACAACTTGGCAAAACGCATGTGATGGCCGAAGTCGTGAGCTGTACACGGAAGGAAGCTCTGCTGCAGTCGCTGATCGAGAACATTGCTCGCACGAAACCTGGCAGCATGGATTTTGCGAGAGAACTAAAGCGATCCGACAACGACATCAAGATGGAAAGTGCCTCGATCGTACCAATCAAGAGGAGCCTTCGTTGTATTCGGCCGGTAAGCGATTATTTGGCAATTGGACGGCCGCTCGCGGTGCAGCCGGTTTCCCACGGCCGCCGCGCGAATACTACTCGGCCGATGAGGTCCAACTGCGGATCATCGACTTGTATGAGAGAGAATTGCCTCTCACGTATAGATCGCATAACGATGAGAAATTGAAACGCTCAGCCAAGAAGCATTTCGGTGGCTGGGGGCTCGCGGTGCAGGCGCTTGGGCTGGGTAGTGATACAGTCCACCGTTAGGATGCATCCAAGTCGGCGCGGGATTGAGGCGACAACGTTTGGCCCAGATCTCGTGCGCAGTCTTTTGCCACCCGCCGTTGTCGATTCGGTTCTGGGAACACTGTCGTTCGGCTACCATTGCGAACTGGCCAGGCTGAGCCAACGCGAACGGTGATGGGCAGTCGCTGCGAATAACCATGTCGTTGTCGATCTGCAGGACATGCGACGGACCGAACCGCTTTGCAACATCACCACAGACGAACATCTTTTGCCAAAACGGATGGCATGGTTGCAGAGGACGTCGAATCAAATGTAGCTCGGCGTTCCATCTTTCAGCAGCAGCCTCGACACTCTCTCGTACTGTCGGTACCGCACGGCGCGGTGGCAGATCCAAAATTGCGATGACGCGTTTCATTTCCAAAGTACCTTCTTTAATCCGTGTTTACGAAGTGCAGCTCTTAAGAACACTGGTCGATGTCGCTTGTAGGCCGGCGGATCGACGTGGATGTGCGGGAAGACATGGTCCATCGCCACGCCCACCCTGACGCCAGCAATCTTGGCTCGCCAGAAGAAATCCCAATGCTCATCTACCTTGAGATCTTCATCCCAGCGAATCGCCTGCAGGATGTCGCGATACGCAACGAAGCAGTTGCAAACGAATGCGCACTCGGCAATGTCACCAGTGCGTCGATTGCGACCAGCCGATAAGCCGATGTCAAATTCGGTCTCGATCAGCCGATCGACCAACGCGGCTTCGTCAGGACAGACCTGAGAGAAACGCAGCTCAGGCTTCCCATCGTCAAGGACGTAGATCAGCGGACGATCGTCGCCACAGTGTTCGTAAATGCTACGCACCAGAGTCGCACAGCAATGAGGGCGATGGATGGTCTTGATGCAGAATGTGACGCGATCACGCATGGACGATACCTCCTCCTGGATAACGCAGTGAATCAAAGCCATGCTTGCGAAGCCCCAATCGACGGAACTTGGGTCGGGCTCGCAGTGCTCCATATGGCTTAGCTGCAACGTGGTCGTGGACTACCGAGCAATCGAGTGCCACGGCAATTTGCAGATGTTCGATCTGGGACGCC
>Ga0247836_1000964_pt1 | contig 49751 bp, 35 predicted proteins | sample LaCruzMarch2015__4_FD_187116 | JGI IMG/M metagenome (GOLD analysis project Ga0247836, IMG submission 187116) | Freshwater microbial communities from meromictic Lake La Cruz, Castile-La Mancha, Spain - LaCruzMarch2015_14m | ecosystem: Environmental > Aquatic > Freshwater > Lake | place: Spain... | reverse complement strand
GAATTCCATTAGTAGTAGTTACTAAACCATTCAAGTTAGTACTTGAATACGCAGCATTCAATTGGTTTTGAGTTGGACCATTCATTCCCGTTGCACCAGCATTGGTAAATGTATAAGTTGTTCCTCCTGCTTGACCTGAGGCCGAAGCAACATAATAAGTTGTATTAGCAGTTAATGCAGGGGAAACAAAAGGAGAGCCTGAACCTACATAAGCAGTTCCTGCTTGATTGCTGTACCATTGGTACCCGTTTCCTCCACCACCTGTTGCCGTTAAAGATGCCGTTGCACCACATGCCACTACTGCATTAGAAGCAGTTGGAGCAGCGGGTAAATTAACTGTCACATTAATTGTTACAGGTTGGCTCGCGCAACCGATTGCATTCCATGAAATAGTAAGTAAACCGTTATTAGATTTAAAACCTTGGGTATGTGTGACTGCTGTTGCCGTGTTAATAGCATAGCTAGATCCACCACCACCACCACCACCACCATAACCAGATCCACCTCCATAATATCCACCACCACCAGAACCAGCATAATATCCTGATCCACCACCTTGTCCTAATGAACCTGCAGGACCTCCTTGGTTGGCACCTGCACCACCAGCAGACGGTGTTCCACCTTGACCACAATAAGTTGGGTTATATCCATTATTCGTTTTTCCTGCTTCACCAGTTGTTCCACCACCACGTCCACCATGGTCATTTGTCCAATTCCAATAATATCCAGCTCCACCACCACCTCCAGCAACAACTGAACGGTTAGCAACACCATTTCCTCCTACACGAATATCAGTAGCACCACCGCCACCACCAACACAACCACAAGCAAAAGGCGTACCTCCACCGTTCCATCCTCCAACATTAGTAGAACCTGCACCACCTACATTAATAAACAATGTCTGACCTGGTGTTACAGGAATAGTAGCTTGAGTTCTACCTCCTAAACCAGCGTTTCCGTATCCGGTTGCTGCACCTTGAGCTCCCTGAGCATCTACATTTATTGAATAAACTCCTCCAGGAACCGTCCAAGTTTGTTGTGAACCAGTATAGTTAAAAGTTTGAGTCCCTTGATTTAATGTTGCTTGAACGGCATATACCGCTGTGTTGGCTGTTAATGAAGGCGTTGTATACGTAGCACCCGTTCCTAATAAATTTCCATTAGCTGCTGCATTATACCATGCTGTGTTAGCACCAGTAGATGATGTTAATGTTGTTGTATTACCACAAGTAACGGTGGTATTTCCTGTAATTACTGGAGCAGCAACATTTGAATTTACAGTAACTGTTGCAGGAGTAAGGTTACTTTGACATAAGGGTTGTGCCGCTACAGTGGCTGAAATTTGAGTTAAGAAAGTTGTAGCGATACTTGTTGCTGCATTATCATCAATATATGAACCATTGTTTGATGCGTATAATAAATAATATAAACGAGTTGTTCCAGCTAGACCAGAGATATCGTGTTGAGTATTATCCGTATTTGTTGCCCATGTATGGGTTGCATTTGCATTAGTAGGGATAATTACCATCTGGTTTATCGATGGATCTCCTGCGTTGTACACTCTTTTCAACATTACTTTATAGGTTTGACAACCTACGGTAACGGATAAGGTCGTTCCGTTGTAAGTACCTGATCCATCTGCACCATTATTTCCTGAAATAGAAAATGTAGAAATGTTAGCTACATCGGCTGCAAGAACCCACATGTTAGTGAGTTTTTTGGTGAAATATTGCCCGCCAGCACCGAATGCGTTAGAATTGACAATACTACCATCAGAGTAGTTGATGTTACCTCCAAGGTTCGTACCTATATAGTTACCACCATCATACATATCATTTCCACCATCACCGATGTAAGTACTATTAGCACCATTCGGACCATCCATTGAGAAATTGTATCCATTACCAACTGATGAGCCAATAGCACCACCATTCGCATTTACTGCACTTAATATATTAGAGAGTGTATTATTATTACATCCTGCCTGACCTGAGGCAGTAGAAACATAGTAAGTAGTATTAGCTAACAGAACTGGCGTTGTAAAAGAAGCGCCTGTTCCCACCTGCTGTGTTCCTGCTTGATTTGAATACCAATAATAAGTACCTGTTCCATTAGCTGCCGTTAAGGTGGCTGTTTGTCCACAGTTGATGGTAACGTTATTAGTTGTAGGGGTTGTTGGTGGATTAACTGTTACAGTAACAGGAACCACCCCTGTTTGACAAGCACCCGCTCCGGCCGTAACATAATAAGTAGTTGTTGAAGCTAATTGCGGCGTCGTCCAAGATGCACCTGAACCCACTGTTGTTGTTCCTTGGGCGTTGGAATACCATGTAAACGTTGCAGAATTTGAAGAAGCTGTTAAGGTGGCTGTTTGCCCACAACTGATTGTTTGATTAGAAACGGTAGGCGCTGTTGTTGCAGCAACCGTTACCGTAGTACTAGCACATGCACTACTCCATAATCCGCCATTGTAATTTCTTGCATAGTAAGTCGTCGTTGAAGCTGGATTCACTGTTATTGGATTCCCAGTTGCTATTTGTCCAGAAGTATTACAACCTGAAGTAAACCAGTAAACTGTTCCTACCGGATTACCTGCCGTTAAAGTAACTGCCGCATTAGGACAGCTATTCGCAATAGATGGGGTTACCGAAGTTGGGTTAGCTGGAGGGCCAGTGGTGTAATTAACCGTTACACGTGCAAAAGACCCGTTTAAAGCATTGTTATACTGATATAAACCAAAGCAACTTGGCGGATTTATTATCCTAAACTGATTTTGGCCATTGGCCACAAAATTACCCGGATTTAAATTTAGAGTAAAAATACCGTTATTGGAACCCGAACAGTTACAATGATAATTCGTATTAAAACTTGGCGCGCCGACGTTGTTAAACGTAGTTGTCCTAGTTCCATTTTGACATTCCACACCAACGCTAAGTTGCAATACAACACTTGTTATTGTTGCACCACCTGGTAAAGACGCTGTGAAATTAAAGCCAGTAGTTCCAGAACAGCCGTTATAATACGAGCCGTTTCCGCAACTGCTACTCATATTAACAAGCATCCCTTGGTTGTTAATGTTATAGACAGCCGTTTGGGAATAAATTTTTTGAGCAGAAAATGCAATAAAAAGCAAAAGAGCTAAAATAGAAGGGAGAAATCTTGCATATACTTTTTTCATAATTAGATATTTTATACAAATTTACTTGTTTTGAAATATTATTGTTTCAAGATATATATTAATTAATAGTGAATTGATTGTTTCGTCGTTTTGAATGAATATTTACCTATAACACATCGAATATTTAATAAACTATACCAGCAATGTTTGCTGCATAATTTGTAAAAAAAAAACACTTATGCCATTCAAGTTTTTTCATTAAAAATTGAATTGAATTAGTTGGATAACTTTGGTTACCTGAAACACATTGAACCGAAACATAAGTTGCTCTAGCGAGATTAATTCACTAGAGCAACTAGAAGCAACATCCCCATTTGATGACTTAGGATAGCGGTGTCTTCCGACTGCTTGTTATATTATAAGACCACCAACTTTAACGTTTTTGGTGCTAATTGATCTTTAGCATAGTACCGAGCAAAATAAATACCTGTTCCGATAGAATTTAATTGAATCGAATTGGTTGGAAAGTTTTGGTGTTTTGACACAAGCTGTCCTGAAGCATTAACTAGCTCTAGCGAGATTAATTCACCAGTCCAACTAATTGTTATATCCCCATTCGATGGGTTCGGATAAGCGTGAATGGCAAAGTTAATCGCTTCAACTACGCCTGCATTTTGTTCAATAGTATCTTCGAAGATCTCATAAAAAGTAGCAAAGCTACAACCAGCGGAATCCGTAACAGAAACAGAATAAACACCTGCTGTTAAATTCGTGATGTCTTCCGATTGCTCATTGTTATCCCAATTGAACAAATAAGGAGCCGTACCACCTACCACGGTAATGTTGATACTTCCAGCATTTATAGAATCTACATCAATAGTTGTAGCAGAGATAGATAAAGCAGTAGGAGATAGAACAGAAGCTGTTTGCGTAAGTGAACAGCTCCCATTATTGTAAAAAATGGTAGCTGTATAAGAACCAAGTGGTAGGTTATTAATAACACTTCCACTCGCGCCATTGTCCCAAGTAACACTAGTAACTTCTGAAGGATTATTAAATACTAATTCAACTTGACCATTGTTATCGCCAAAACAAGAAACATTTACTTGCTGAGTAGTAAATATAGGTTCATGTACGTCGGCAATCACAAAAGATTGATTAACCAAACAACCATGGGCATCAAAAACATTTAAATCAAGATTTCCTGCACCTAATGAATCAAGGTCCAAGGCAGCGCTTCCATTTGACCAAAGGTATAAAAGTGGCAATTGTCCACCAGAGACAGAGGCACTCACTGAAACATCGTTTGAAGTACAGCCATCTATTAAAGATGTTGTTAAGTTCATCGGATTCGCATTTAAACTTGCCAATAAAAGGGCTGCCTGAGCGTCTAACCTACCCTCGCCTATTTTTCCAGCATAAAGCGGGTTTAGTGCATCAATGTTTTGCGAAGAATTTTTCAAAATCATTTCTATGTCCGAATTTGTAATACACTTATTAATTGACAACATCAGACCAACTGTTCCGGAAACATAGGCTGCAGCAAATGAAGTGCCCGAACTATTTAGGTACCAGGTTGATGCAGCAGAAATAGCAACATCATACCCCGGAGCAGAAAGATCAACTGCTAAATTATGTTGATGCGTAGAAGTAGGATCATTAATAATACGCTCATGATTATCTGTTGGTCCCACACTTGTTACGGCAAAAACGTTTGCATAAGCAGCGGGATAAACCAAAGCATCAGCACTCCCACATGTAGTTCCGTTCCCTGCTGCAGCAATGATGAATGTGCCGTTATTATAGGCTTCATTGATCGCATCTTGCGCTATTTGGCTATAAAAACATCCGGAGGTCCAGCTCACGTTTATCACATCAGCGCCTGCATACGAGGCGACCAATAGTTCATTGAAAGTCATTTTATATAAAGCCAATTTACTATCAAAACCAATTGATGACAAACCAACTCCATTATCCGTGTTTCCAGCAGCAATAATTGCAACAGCTGTTCCGTGCGTAGCGGTTGTTAGGTTAGTTGAATCGTAATAAACAATTTTACCTTGTAATTCCTCATGGTGTTGGTAATAATTTTGATCACTGACAGCAATTACCACACTATCACTTCCGTGAGTAAGATCCCAAGCACCTTGCGCATGAATTAAATCCAAGGCATAATTTGTTGCGAAAGCAAGTGTATAATCATCGGGCGCATATAGCACCTGATAATTGGGAGCATTTTCAACAAGACCAATAAATGGTAACTTACTTAATGAGTTGGAAACATCCACACTATTACCAAGAAAAGATACTTCATACACATTTTGTAAATTTTCTGATTTAGAGTTGGGCAACACTTGAATAAAACCAGTCATATTATTCACACTTATCAAATCATTCAAGTCCTCACTTGTAGAAAGTAAGCGACCGTCTGAATTAAAGTGTGGTAAGAATCCGGGATTGTCAAATCGCACCCATAATTTACTTTCTTGCGAAAAGGTAAAATTTGCTGTTAATGATAATGCTAAAAGACAAATAGCTTTTTTTAAAATTAGAGATTTCATAATGCCGTTTATTTGTTTGTTGTTTAGTTATTGTGCCTCAATGTTTGTGAGTTGAGACAGCGAGCTATACGGCAGTTACAAATAAGGGTTACAAAATCATTTCTTTAGTTCATAAGAAAATTATAGCGAATCGGCTGATTTGATATCTTTAATAATAAGTTGTAACGTAGAAACATCTCTGAAAACATTCACATCAAATGTACAGGCAAGTTCATACGCCAATCCAAAAGTAACAAGCGGTTCTTTTTTCGCTAAACCAAATCCGATGGCATCTAATTTAACTGGAATATTTTCCTGTTTCACTTTTAATTTTAAGTGCGCATCTTTCAAAACAGAGACCTGATCCGAGTACACCTCTTTTAGTATAAAAACCGGCTTCATATTCCCTGGACCGAAGGGTTCAAATTTACTTAGGATTCTATAAAATTTTGGAATAGTAACGAGCGATTCGTTGGGAAGATAAATTTCTGACAAGCTCAAATGAGCATCGATTAGCTGAATTGGATTTTTGTCTTTTTCAGTAATAGCCTCCCGTACAACGCGATCAAATATTTCAGTAAAAGCTGCGAGATTTTCTGGCAATAATGACAAGCCTGCCGCATGGGTATGCCCACCAAATTGCACTAACAAATCGCTGCATTTTATCAGGGCATCGTGCAAGTCAAAATCATTTACTGTTCGAGCAGAACCAGAGATGATCCCATTTGATTCCGTTAGCACAATGGTGGGTTTGAAATGCGTTTCGATAAGCCGCGAAGCGACAATCCCAACCACCCCTTTATGCCATTTTGGGTTAAAAACAACGGTAGAAGACTTTGAATTAAAATCAGCATCATCAGCAATTATTTTCAATGCCTCTTGCGTCATCTGTTTATCCAAGACCCTACGTTCCAAGTTATCTTGATTAATTTCATTCGCCAAACTTTGGATAAGCTCATCGTCATCTTCCACCATCAATTGCACGGCTGCCCTACCCGATCTTAATCTACCTGCTGCATTAATTCTAGGTGCTATTACAAAGACCAAATCAGTAAGTGTTAGTGGCCCTTTTTTATTTGCTAAATACAATAATTCCGAGAAAGCTTTTCGTGGCTTTTCATTCACCAATTTTAACCCAAGAAAAGCCATTGCTCTATTTTCATCCGTAATAGAGACGATATCTGCCGCAATACTTAATGCCAATAAGTCGAGGTGTTGGAACAATTCGTTAAGGTCCCAATTTTGATCATTAAACAAAGCCTGCATGAGTTTAAATCCAACGCCACAACCGGATAATTCTTTAAATGGATACTTGCAATCCTTTTGTTTAGGATCTAGGACAATGGCATTCGGCAAAACGGTTCCGGGCTCATGGTGATCACAAACAATAACATCAATCCCAAGATCTACTGCCAACTGAATTTGGCTCACAGCTTTGACACCACAATCCAAGGTTATTAGTAAATCGAATCCATTTTCTTTAGCAAACTCCACCCCTATTTTACTGAGGCCATACCCTTCTTTATACCTATCAGGAATATAGTAATCAATGTTGGCATGATGTTGTTTTAGAACCGTAAACATTAACGCTACCGCGGTCGTTCCATCGACATCGTAATCCCCATAAATCAAAATCTTCTGATTGTTTGAGATGGCGGTAACTAATCGTTTAACAGCGTCCCCCATGTTTTTCATTAACAAAGGTTCATGGAGATGCTCCACCTTCGGATTGAAGAACTTTTCCGCTTTTTGATAATCACTTATTCCTCTTTGAATAAGCAACGTTGCTATCCTATTATTTACCTTTAATTCATCTGCCATTTTTTTTACAAGCTCCATTGCTGGTTCAGGCTTGATTCCCCACACTTTATCCATATTCTGTTTCTTTTTATTATTAAAGTACAAATTATTATTCACCCAGAGAAATTATTTTTTTTGAATAGAAAAAAACTTTCTGACTGATCGCTTTCTTACCACAAAATCTTTTTGACATGATTTTAACTAAAAATACATGCCAAAAAGGAAACTATTTCATATTTTTTCGCTGGATTACATCCAGCGCTAAAAATAGTTAACCCCTTTGGGGTTATGTAATATTCTTTTGGTATAGTTAAGACCAGTTAATAAAAACTTTTATTGATTTCAACTATTTTACTAGACTTACCTTAAAATTAAAAAAAAATGTTTTAAGAAAAATTAATTACTAGATTTGTTTTAGTACTAACTTAAAAAATTTATCAATGAAAAAATTATTACTTGCCGTTTTGGTTGTTGGTTTTGCCATCAGCTCATGTTCGATTGAAAAAAGATTACATCAGAAAGGCTTTAACGTAGAATGGAATAAGAACATTGGTTCTTTGAAAAAAGATAAAAATCAAAAACAAGATTTTGTTTCTTCAGAATTAGAAGAAGAAATCGTTGTAGTAAGTCCTAAAACCATTAAGGCACCTTCCGTAAACAATAGCAACTCAATTTCGGTTGATGAGGTTACTTTAAATGAATCAAATGAAACTTCAGTATTAGTTGAGGAAACTACTAACAAGGAAGTTAATTCACAAGAAAGTGAGGCAATTAACACAACAAAAATAGAAAAAGTCAACAAGGCAATACGCGCTCCTAAAGCTTCTAGCTCAAAAGAAGTGGCTAGTGAGAAAAATATAATGGCTTCAACTAAGTTGGTTAAAAAAGCACTTAAAGATGAAGTTCCAACCATTTTGTTGTATGTCTTATGCTTTTTTATTCCTTTTTTAGCAGTTGGTTTAGCTACAGACTGGGATGTTACAGCTGTTGTAATCAACCTCCTATTATGTTGCTTATTCTTACTACCTGGAATAATACATGCTATTATTGTAGTTGGAAAGAACAGCTAAAATAAAGGGATTTCGGATTTAATTAATTAAGGGGCTTTTTTAAGCCCTTTTTTTTATGGCTTAATTTAAGGAAGTCCATTGCAATTTTAATTCGCCTAAAGTTTGAATGAGTGGCGTCAAGAAAGTTCCTGTTTTAGCAAGCGTGTATGGCTTTCTAATCCAAGCATCACCTTCCAATTGCATCACAAATAAGCGGTTAAAAAAATCAATATTAAGAGCGGCTCCCGCTTTTTTAATAAAATGCGTAGATGAATCAATTGAGCATCCGGAAGCTTTCTCAAACCCTTCGTTTACAACCAGAACAACGTACTGTGAAAACAAGACGACACCATCACACTGCAACTTTTTATTATGAGCAGACCAAGAATTCAAGAACAAACCTAACTCTGCATTGAACCATTCTTGTTCACTTTTATCCAATGGTCGATCAGCTAGGTAAAGCCAAATACGGCTTTCATTTGGGAAATTCAAAAAAAGAGAATTAAAGTTCGGCTGCATTGGCAATTAGTTCAGCAATATCCAACACTTGAATTTCATTTTCCTTATTGACATGTTTTATTCCATCTGTCATCATCGTATTACAAAAAGGGCAGCCTGTTGCAATGATTGAAGACTTTGTTTCCAAGGCATCATCTGTGCGCTCCAAGTTTATTTCCTTTAGTCCTTTTTCTGCTTCTTTGAACATTTGAGCGCCACCAGCGCCGCAACACAAGCCATTTGATCTACACCGCTTCATTTCCACTAACTCAGCGTCTAACTTCTCTATTAAGGCTCTAGGGGCTTCATACACATCATTCGCCCGGCCGAGATAACAAGGATCATGAAAAGTGATTTTTTTTCCTTTATAGGTTTGGCTTCCTTCCAAGGCTAATTTACCCGTATTAATTAAGTCTTGGATTAATTGAGTATGATGAATCACCTCATAATTTCCACCTAGCTCCGGATACTCATTTTTTAAGGTATTAAAGCAATGAGGACAAGCCGTAACGATTTTCTTCACATCATACCCATCAAGCACTTGGATATTCATCATCGCTTGCATTTGAAAAGTAAATTCATTGCCCGCTCTTTTGGCAGGATCACCCGTACAACTTTCCTCCGCACCAAGTACAGCGAAATTAACCTTACAATGATTTAATATTTTTACAAGCGCCTTTGTAATTTTCTTCGCGCGGTCATCAAAACTTCCTGCACAGCCCACCCAAAACAATATATCAGGGCTTTGACCAGTGGCTATCATTTCAGACATTGTAGGGACTTTCAAACTCATAGCTTACTCTTCGTTTAACCAATTTAAGCGATCACTCTGTGCAAATTGCCAAGGAGCGCCATTATTTTCAATATTTGTAAGCATACCTGCTAATTCAGATGGCATTGCTGCATCCTCCATGACTAAATTCCTCCTTAGATCAATAATAATTGAAAGCGGATCAATATTAATGGGGCAAGCCTCCACACAAGCATTACAGGAAGTACATGCCCAAACCTCTTCTGGAGAAATATAATCTCCCAATAAACTTTTTCCATCCACGACACCCTTTTTCAACTCCCCCACTTCGACCATACGATCCCTTGTGTCCATCATTATTTTTCGAGGCGACAAAGCCTTACCGGTGATATTAGCAGGACAGACATCCGTGCATCTGCCGCATTCAGTGCAGGAGTAGGCATCTAAAAGATTTTTCCATGTTAAATCCGTGACATCCTTTACACCAAAACGCTCTGGTATATCGGTCGCATTTGCGGCTGAATAGGGGTCTGCGTTAGGATCGAGCATTAGCTTAACTTCATTTTCAACCGATTTCATGTGAGAAAACTTACCTTTTGCTTCAAGGTTTGAAAAATAAGTAGTTGGGAAAGCTAAGAGAATGTGAAGATGCTTTGAATAAGGCAAGTAATTTAAAAATAAAAAAACCATTCCTATGTGTCCCCACCACCCAATTCGCTCAAAAATGCGCAACGCTTCAACAGTAAAATTATCAAACACCAAAGGTCCGAGCCAGGAAGAAATTGAAAATCCAAAACTTCCTTTTGCATATTCGACATGTGATCCACCTCGGTTATAAAGCACCTCATCAGCACCATTCATTGTAAAAATGAAAACAATGAGAACAATCTCCATTATAAGAATCAGATTCGCATCTTTTTTAGGCCAACCAAGTAATTCCATCTTATTAAACCTTGGCAGGGAAAGCATGTTACGCCGCCATAAGAAGGCTACTGTTGCTATAAAAGCCAATACTGTAAGAATCTCAATAAAGCTGATCATAAAAACATAGAAATCACCCAAAGAAAAATAGAACATTCGATGTTTTCCTGAGAATCCATCGGCAATAATTTCTACGAGTTCTATTTGAGTAATAACAAAGGCTACATACAACGCTAAGTGAAGGAAAGCGGCGATAGGCCTAGTAAACATTTTCTTTTGTCCAAGGGCTACCAAAGCCATAGTTTTCAATCGTGTTAAAGGCTTATCGGATCTATTTATTGCCCTACCCAAAAGAATATTTTTTCTAATTCTGGACAAATTAAAAATGAACAGACCAAACGAAAATAAAAATAAAGATATAAAAATGTATATTGACCACATATTATTCAGGCAATGAATCTAACAAGAGAGTAAGTTTTTTCTCTTGTGTACTATTCAGTTTAATTCCTTTTGTCTTACCTCCAAAGACTGATACATGAATGTATCTTTCCGGGTGTTTTTCAATATCATCGACTAATTTTTGAAGTTGGTTATTTGACTCAACTAATTCATTGTATAATTTTTCATCGTGCACTAATTTGCCCAGTGTACCTTTACCAGCGCTTGTTTCAGCCAAAATAAAATTAATTTTTTTCAAGGTTGTTTGAGCTTCAAGAATAACCCCTTTAAAATCTGCTGTGACCAAATCATCTGTAACCAATTTTAAATTTCCAATGATGCCGGATACTTGTTCATTACTTTTCTTTAAGTTTAGAGTAATATTTTCAACATTAGACATTATTCGAGCGAATTGCAACTTTTCAACTCCAACAAACGCTTGAATTTCTTTTGCAAGACCGCCAAAACGAGCAATCGCAATTTTAACTTCTTTTAAGCTTGCTTCAATTTCTGAGGTAGCGCTATCATCCCAAAAAGTAGATAATGAGCCAACCATTTTATCAATTGAAGCCATCATCGCCTGTAATTTTTGAGAAATTGGATCGGCATAAGCTTTGACCTGCGAAACCATATCAATTGATAATAATCCAGGCAAAACATTTCCGGGCTTATAATATCCTTTAGAAGCGTCAGCGGGGCAATGAATTAACAAGCCTTTACTAAGAAGATCTAGTGAACCGATTTCTATGTAGGTTCCTTTTGGTAGTTGAACGCTTGAGTTTTGTATAGTAAATGTAATTTTGACTCGTTTTCCAGGAGCGCCATTGGGGACATAATCTACACCCAAAACCTTTCCAACAATAACGCCATTGAGAGTTACATTACTCGCAACCATTAATTGCCCTGAATTTTCCATGTAACTATAATAAGTATCGTCACGTCCAAAAAAGCTATTGCCCTTCAGAAAGTTAACACCCAGCACAATAATAACAATTGCAAGAATCGCAAAAAAACCGGTTTTTATTTCTTTTGAATATTTCAACACTCTAATTTTCTGCTAATTTAATAGCTTTTTCTATACTAATACGCACTCCATCCAAGAAAGCAATCACAAAAGCATTTTTAAACCCTTTATCTTGTAATTCGACTTTCAAATTTTTAGCTCCATCAATATCATTCACAAAAGTTCCGGTATAATATTTATACAAATTTCCCTGTTTATATTCCTTAACATCCAAGCCATTAAAAATGTTTGAATTTAAGGAGATTTTGGTGTCTGACGTGCTTATTTGCACACTAAAAAAAAGTGACTTTTCTAAAATTTCATTTGTGTTATTTTCCGAAATATTTTCGACAGGTTTCACCGGGGCTTCATTATTACTTACGGGTACTTTATCACCCTTGCCCTCCATCTCGTTTTTATAATCAACAAAAGCCGCGAGCATTGACTGCGACATTTTTTCTTGTCCTTCAGCACTCCCTATAAATTTTTCTTCTGCGATATTTGGCAAGAATCCAGTTTCGATTAACACTGAAGGCATGGTTGTTTTGTACAAAACAAGAAAACCTGCTTGTTTTACTCCTCTATCATATCGACCAATCCGTTTAAACTCTTTTTGTAACAATTCAGCAAATCGAATAGAGTTATCTAGATTAACAGACATTTGCAATTGGATCCCAATTATGGCGTCGGGAGACATGTCAAAATCAAGGTATTTGGCCCCTTTATCGTCTTCAAGCGAAATAATAGCATTTTCTGTTTCCGCTACTTTTTGTTGTGATTCTGTCCGATGCAATCCTAAAACATAGGTTTCCGTTCCGTACGCAGAAGCACTTCCTGCATTGGCATGAATACAAATAAATAGATCAGCATTTGCCCTATTTGCAATATTTGCCCGCTCATACAATTCAACAAAAACATCTTTATCCCTTGTAAAAATAACTTTGACATCCGGATATTTGGCTTTAATTAATTCCCCTAATCGCAAGGCCATGGATAAACAAACCACTTTTTCATGTGCAAAAGACCCATGACAACCCGGATCCTTTCCTCCATGACCAGCATCGATGACAACCGTTCGAATCAGTTGTTTTTCTGCGTTCTTAGTCTGAGAAAAACAGGTAAATCCCTGCATCAAAACCATACTAGTTAAGAAAATAAATAAAGGTCTAAAACAAACGTTCATTGCGCGCATAACGAATTTTGGTAGATTTGCATAAAGGTAAACACCTTGACAAATATAATTTTAATTAATTGACAGTAAATAAGTCTCTTTATCGATTTATCTTCGGCACATTGTTAATAATGCAGGTATCATTTGTAGTTAGTGCACAAAGCACGAAATTAAAAGACACAATTTCCTTAAATGATTCTAGCATTACCGACATCATTTTATATTCCTCCAACGATTCTATTTTTAACGATATTAAGGAAAGAAAGGTTCATTTGTATGGGAATGCGAAGGTAGAAATGGGAGACATTAAACTAAGTGCCGGGTACATATTGATTGATTTAAATGCCAATGAAATTCAAGCATCCTACCGCTATGACAATGACATCAACAAAATTGAATTGCCAACATTTACTGATGGTCAAGAGCTTGTCACTTGTTTGCGGATGCGCTATAACACAAAGACTGAGAAAGGATATCTTGAAGAGTTAGCTATTAAACAAGATGAATTTTATTTTAATATGGGCGAAGCCAAAAGATATCCAAACGATGAAATACACCTCAAAAATGGTCGTTTAACCACCTGCGATTTAGAAGAGCCACACTACCATTTTCGCTTATCAAAAGCAGTTATGATTCCAGACAAGCGCATTGTAACCGGCCCAATGAACTTATGGGTAAATGGCATTCCCACACCCTTAGGACTTCCTTTTGCGATTATCCCTCAGCAAAAAGAGCGGACACATGGCCTATTATTCCCAGAATTCATTCCGATTTCACAATATGGATTTGGGGTTCAAAATTTGGGATATTATTTTCCCATCAATGACCGACTTCAAACAAGCGCGTATATAAACCTTTATAGCAGAGGGAGTTGGGGACTAAGGAATGATTTAGATTATTCCAAACGATATGCTTTTAGCGGAAAGATATCCGTAGGTTTTCAGCAGTTTAGGCAGGGCTTTCCTTTCAATACCGCACAGAACAAAGTTTCAATAATTTGGTCGCATAGAAAGGAAGCAAAATCGAATCCATATTGGGCATTTTCATCCAATGTCAACTTTATCTCAGATAACAAAACGAAAAACAATTTAGATCCAATTAACCCCCAATATTTTAACAACAGTTTTAACTCCGACATTAATTTAAACAGGTCATTTCCAGGTAAACCAGTCACAATGGGAATGAAAATATCCCTCCGTCAAAATTCAATTGCAAAGAACATTTCATTAACTAGTCCGATTTTCAATGCCAACGTAACACGCATTTTTCCATTTAAAAACATGGTAAAAAACCCAATTAAAGAATGGCAAAAAACCATATCCCGCATAGGATTAAGCTATTCGATGGAAAGTCAAAACAAATCCACTTTCAACGATTCACTACTAACAGTTTTTGATTTTCGTGGAATTGGTAATGAATTCATGAATGGCGTAAACCAAGGGATCGTATTGCAAACAACAAGTGGTTTTTTTAAGAATTCTGTTAAAATAACCCCCAGTATTTCCTATGGGAATAAAATTAATTTTCAGCAAATTCAAAAAAATTACAATTCATTCAGCAATGGCACTGAAATCGACACATTGGCTAAATTCGGCATGGCACACGAATTCAGTTTGAATGTTAATCTTACGACAGTATTATACAGTTATTATCGCATTTTAGGCAAAAATAAACCATTAATTCGTCACCTAATGACACCAAGTATTGGTTATCGATTTGTACCACTTCTAAATCAATTAACGACAGCAAATGCAGGAGCAAACCAATCGCTTATTTCCTATTCAAAATATGAGCGAAGTATTTATAATGTTGGAAATTCCAGTAAATCATCCTTCCTAACTTTTGGCGTTAATAATTCGTTGGAGTTAAAAGTTAAATCAGACAAGGACACGGTAACTGGCTATCGAAAAATAAGACTAATCGACCAATTTTCAATAACAGGAAATTATGATTTCAACAAGGATTCCATGAACCTTTCCAACATTCAACTAAATTTGAGAATTAGTCCCTTATCATGGCTAAATATTGTTGCTAATTCAAGTTTTAGTCCATATAGCTGGAGTACAATTAGTGGCAAAACCCTAGGGACCTATGCCATTAAAACGGGTCAGTCTTTGGGGCGTTTTTTGTCTAATAACGTAACCACTACCCTTACACTCGCCTCCAAAAAAAGCCGGGAAATTATTGAAGAGACCAAAGAAACCGTTAAAACAAATTGGAACAGTGATTACAATCAATTCAGTTTACATCCAGAGCAAGCAATTTATTTTAACATCCCATGGAAAATGAATTTGTCGCATGTATATTCCATAAATGCAAATACATCGAAAACTATCTTGTCGAATGATAATTATCAATTTGTACAAACGATCGTATTGAATGGAGACATAAGTTTTACCAAGCGATGGAATTTATCCAGCAATATCAACTTTGATATACAAACGAAGCAATTAACTAATATTAATTTTTCCTTAAACAGAAATTTACATTGCTGGGCACTGTCCTTTTATTGGACGCCAATCGGCGGTAACAAAAGCTTTTTATTAAGTATTAGAAACACATCTTCCATATTCAAAGACGCGAAAATAGAAGTGCGGAAACCACCTAGTTTCTTATAGATTAATCCATATAAAGCAAGATTTTAGGTCCAACAACCATACTAATTGTTGTGATCCTTCGATCAGGATTATTAACCTTTCCATTCTCCACTTGTTTCGGGGGCAAATTTTCTCCTTGTCCATAAAACTTAACGTTGTATGTCAATTTCAATTTCGTGTTTAATTCAGCCAGTTGTTTTTCAAATTCTGCAGCGACTGCAGCAGCTCTCTTTTTAGATAATTCAAGGTTCTTTTCAGCCCGATCAGCTGCATTACCGGAACCCTGTAGGTCTGAATAACCATTAATTATTAATATCGTCTTATACTCCTCTTGATCAAAAACATTTTCATTATGCTGATTTAAATAAACTTTCCATTCCGCAATATCCTTCGTAATTGTCTCAATCAATACGGTTATTGCTAACTTTCCTTGTTTGGTCAGTAAGGAACTCCCCGTATCAAAACTAATATCGGCAGAGATATTTTTTATTTCTTTATTAGAAACAATTAATTCACCAATAGGATAGACATAATTGTAAAGTAAATCATTTAATTCTACCGCTAAGCGCAGAGCTTTTTCGTTACCTGCAGGCGAATAAGGATCTGTTTCATTTAACAAATCAATAATTTGCTTAGTTCTTTCTATCAATTTATCCAATTGTACATCTATCTCGTTTATCCTTTCAGAACTATCGATTGAATAAAACATTGTTTTCTGATCTTCCAATCGACGCAATGCCTCATCGGCTTTTTCCAACGTTGCAGCAAGGCTTTTTTCGCGCTCAGCTTGCTTACGATTAAAAGTATTTACTTCAGTTTCGCCTTGTACTCCTCTAAAAATGGTTGTATTATATTTTGGTTTAACCAATATCCCTGTGTCTTTACACGCTAATAAAACCAACGAAAGAGCAAAAAAAACTAAAAAATTTAACTTATTCATAACAGTAAAAGGTATTAAATTTACACTAAAATAGTTTCAAAATTATTCCAAACAATTTATTGTCGAAAGTTAAGAAAATTGATTTAATAATTACGTAATTAAGTAGTAAATTGATTTAACTTTGTGTTAGATTCTCAATAATATCAATTAATTATGCGTATTATTTTTTTATTTTCCTTCAGTTTTATACAGTTGTGCGTAAATGCACAAGATATTTTTGATTTATCTAGAACAGGCTCTGTCGAATCTATGCAGGCCTATCTTTTAAAAGACCCCAGTGCAGTAAACCAACTATCCGACCAAGGAATAAGCCCATTTATTTTGGCCTGTTACCGTGGAAACAATGCCGTTGCGAAATTGTTAGAAAAAAAAGGTGCAAAAGTCATGCAATGTACTTCAGAAGGCTCAGCTATTTATGGTATAATATTTAAAGATAACCTAGAAATGCTAAATTATCTCTTGGATAAAGGTTATTCACCCAACGATACCTGTCAATTTACACAATTTGGCACACCCTTACATATGGCAATGAATTTAAAGCGTTATGAGCTTATTGAATCGCTTTTAGCTCACAAAGCTTCGACAACAATTGCTGATGCTCAAGGAAGAAGCTTAAAAGACCTCCTAGACTATTACAAAGACCCTAAACTTAACACCTTATTTGAGACTTATGAAAAAAACTAACCTTTTTGCTTACTTTCTATTTATATCAATTTCTTGTTTTACTCAAACGTATACGACAGGCGTAGTAAATTTATCGTCAACAGCAGGTTTGACAATGACTGCCAAACTCGACGTTGGCGCTAACGTTACCTTAACGCTTACAGGGCCGGCTGGTAGATGGTTTGCTTTGGGATTTGATGCGTCGTCTATGGCATCAGGAACAGACGTTGTGGGCGTTCACGCTGTAGGCGTGCTAACTAACTTTGATGCTTATTTAACAGGTTATGGAGCGCCAGTTACTGATGCGCTACAAAACTGGACCATTACATCTGACCAGGTAGCAATAGGCATTCGGACTATAATTGCGACAAGGGCTTTGAACACAGGCGACCCTAATGACCATGTTTTTTCAGCAGCACCTGGAGCGCTTTCGCTGATTTGGGCTCGAGGCAACACGGCGAGCTTTGCATATGCTTACCATGGTGGTTCAAACCGCGGTATTGCCTCCGCCAATTTCACTTTAGTTGCAGCTACCCCAGCCCCCACTGGTGCCTCACCACAAACGATGTGTAGCGGAAATACCCTATCACAACTAAACGTTTCGGGTAATACTATTGTGTGGTACACAGCCGCAGTAGGTGGCACAATTTTATCAGCAAATACGGTATTGGTTAACGGAACCACCTATTATGCCTCTCAAACAATTAATGGTGTGGAGTCGCAAAATCGCTTGGCGGTTACCGTTAACTTAATTAGTGCGCCAATAAACGCACCGCAGACAGCCAGCTTTCCTCAGAATATTTGTAGCAATCAAAATCCGATAATACTTAACTCAAGCAATGTACAAGGCGCCACAGGTTACCAATGGACCATTAATAGCATAAATTCAACTACGCAACAACCTACCTTATCGATTAATCCTCAAGTTGGAGTTGCACTAATTACCATTCAGGTTGCCGCAACGAATGCCTGCGGTAATGGACCAACTTCTTTCGCGCAGGTTCAGGTGGTTCCGGCATATACTGTGAACCAAACCTTAAGCGCATGCGTTTCCTTGAATTGGAATGGCCAAGCCTTGACGCAATCAGGAAACTATACCTATCAGGGCCAAACCCTTTCGGGATGCGACTCAGTAGTGACCTTGCAATTGACTATTTTGTCGAATACACAAACTAATTTGCTGTATACACAATGCGTTCCCTTAACCTTGAATGGACAAACGTATAGCCAGAGTGGCACGTATCAACAGGTTTTACCCAGTAATCTCGGATGTGATTCCATACTGAATATTCAATTTAACTTAACGCAAGGAGATACAGTGATGGTAGCGCTAAGCAGCTGCGATTCGGTAAGTATTGGTGGACAAATCTATACAAATTCAGGTATTATTCCACAATTATTAACGAATGTAAGTGGTTGTGACTCGCTTGTGCTATGGGATGTAATCATTAATCAATCGGCGCCTTTGACAGTGTTTGATACAACCGTTGTGAGTTCTTTTGATTGGAATGGTCAAGTATATACAAGCTCTGGTTCCTATACTCAACCATTGACTACGATTCATGGTTGTGATAGCCTGGTTACTGTGAATTTGACTATTTTATCCGGAGGGCTCATGGAGAATGAATTAAAATTCCCATTCCCGACTGTGTTACATCAGGGAGAAGAACTGGTATTACCCTCAGGGAAATGCATGTTGGTAGATATTCGTGGGCGCGTATTTTGGGAAGGCTCGTCAACTTCTAGTCGATTGAGAATGGATGTTGTTCCAGGGATTTATTTCATTCGAAATCAACGAAAAGCAGTAAAAATAATAGTAATCTAATAAGGGTCTGAAAAGATCGATTTTATTAAGTTGATTAGTCTGTCTGATTTTTTTGCAAAGCGAACGTTTTATTCAAAATTTGGAGATACCCCACGTATTGGATTAGAGTTGAAATTACATTCTCTGACAGCGTGCATTTCCAAATAGAAGGCCCTCCAAAAATTGGTTTGCCTTGGGTTTAAATACCAAGTGTATGCAAGTTAGAGAAGGAAGATAAATAACTCATTAAATACAACAAAAAACGCCCCATGAGGGCGTTTTTCAATAATAGACTGAAACTTAATTACAGTTTTACCACACGAGCCGTTTTCTTAAAACCCTTGATTTCGGCTTGTATGAAATAAATCCCTTGAGGAACATTCATCGGAATAATACACTTTTTTTGCTCTAATAATGATGCGGAATACACTACATTTCCTGCAACATCCGCAATACTGATATTTCCGGTAAATGCCTCATCAAATGAAAGGTTCATCGCATCAACTACAGGGTTAGGTGTTACGCTGAATGTTTGCGATAAAAGCTCGTCAATTCCAATATAGTTAATAGTAATGCAATTCGAGGTGTCCGAACAAACATTAGCATCCGTGCTAATAACAGCATAGGTACCGTTTTGTGTAACCAAAAGGGATGAACCATTAGCCCCCGGAAGATTCGTTCCATTAGTACAATTAATCCATTGGTATGTTAGCCCAGAATTGCTTGAAACCAATTGCTGTCCGTTGCTTGAATTGATGGAAATAGTGTTGTTAACTTGATTTACTGTTAAGACCATAACCACAATGCTATCACAACCTTGTGTATTCGTTAACGTGTCGGAATAAGTGCCCGCTTGAGTAAGGTAATTTCCGTTAAACAATACTTGTTCACCTAGACAAATGGACTCGTTTTGGTTGGTGGTTTCTCCCGAACAACTTATGTAAATAAAATCAGTGTAGAACTCAATACCCCCGCCGTTCACTTGTGCTTGAATTGTTGTGAAACCCAAATTTCCACTGGAAAAAGAAGCGGGGTTTGTATTTGCAGAAACCACATTAGCAGGCGTATCAAACGACCAAAGTACGGTGTTCGCGTTCATCGCCTGAGCTTGCATAAACGCATTGCTGCACGTTGCATAACTTATTTGAATTTCTGGTTGAGCTTGCAGATTGAACGTATCTATTTGAATCAATAAAGAATCCCCTGATACGAAATACACATTTTGAGAAATACCCGTTGCTCCATTTCCTCCTGCTCCTCCATTTCCTCCTGCTCCTCCTTGACCTCCTTGACCTCCTGAACCTACATCGCAACCACCTCCACCTCCTGCTCCTCCTTGACCTCCTTGACCTCCCGAACCTCCTTGTCCTCCTTGTCCCCCTTGTCCTGCCCCTCCAGCAATAATCCAACAATCTTCTATAACACCATTAACCCCGTTATTTACAAAAAACAAACCAAAAGAAGAACCACCGCCGTACCCACCAGAACCTCCTTGTCCACCCTCTCCACCTGAACCGCCACCACCACCATCTGCACCTGAACCGTCGTCACATAAACCTCCCGCCTCAGATCCGCCGCCGCCGCCACCGCCACCACCCGTGCCACATTGACCTATATTACCAGTACCAGCCTGAATTCCAGGCTGCCAAAAAGATCCAATAACAGACCCTAAAGGCCCATTACTTCCTATGTTACCCGATAATCCCGCTGAACCATTTGAACCATTAACCCCGTTGGATGAACCTGGATGACTGCAATTGAATGTGCAAAAATTACTACCACCAGATCCCGGATTACCTCCTGTACATCCGCCTTGTTGACCAGATGTTCCATTTGTATTACCTGAATAACCGCCTTGACCACCATTTCCCCCATTACATCCACAAGATGAGATTCCGCCTAAAGCAACAGAGGAATTGGTATTAAAATTTTGATTGTCGCCATCCCCGTTTTGTCCATTCTGGCCAATGACTCCAGGTAAACCTAGCTGACCTTGTGAACCGTTAAAACCAGCGCTCGCATTACCAGCAATAACCTGACAACGAACCATATCGTAGTTGCTGCAACTGTCCATATAGATTCCGTAAACCATTGTGCCATAAGGTTGCAACGGGGTAGATGCTGCGGCATTATCCGTTTGTACTGTTAGGTCCTGAAAACGGAATCCAGTTTTGCCCACTAATTCGATCGCAGAAATTCTAGGTGCGTTTGGAAGCCCCGAAGAATTAGTGTTTGTTCTAAAAATGGTGGTAGCTCCTGCTGTACTCGTTTTGGTCCAAGAAAAATTGTCAATAAATCCTCCTTCAACAGTAATATTTTGAGCATTTAGACTTAAGGAACTATTAATAGTGTACATTCCAATTGCCATACGAATATGGCTGCCGTTAGCCGCTGTTGCAAAAGCCGTAGTAACATCCATAGGATCGTTCATACTGCCGGTTCCTGTTGGCAAGCCAAAGGGACTTACATACACAAAGTTACATTGTGCTTGATAATTAAAGACCAGCAACAAGAGAATACAGAAGGTAAATATTTTTTTCATAATAGATTTATTTGTGCGAATGTATAATTTTTAAAAAACCTTTTCCCATACCAATGATTAACACTTTTCTAGGTTGTGAAGCAAAATCGGCAAAAGAACTATATTAGTAATTTTCATAAATAAGGAATTTATCTTAATCTAAAAAAAAATTATTTTCGGTATGTTATGGTAATATTATTTTAATCACATTTTGACAATTCGTTGAAAGAAATGTTGTTCATTATCAACTACATGCAACAAATATACCCCATAATCTTCTTCTATTAAGGAAATTTGCGTTTGAAAATCATTCAATTGAATTACCGAAGCGTTGATTTTTTTACCCTGAAGGTCACTTAGGTAAATGACCTGTTTTACAGTGGCATAGCTAGTTATAATAAACGATTCGATGAACGGATTCGGCACAAAAGAAAATGGAAATTCCAATTCCGTGATTTGCGCATTATCGGCCGTAGTAAAGGTAAATGGACCCGCCCAGCCGCTGAAGTTGTTTTGACCGCATACGGTTCGAACGTAGTAGGCATATGAAGTATTTGCCCCAAGTCCTGTCAAATTGTACGGAAGTGTAACTCCGTTTACAGGAATGCCAACCCCTTGAGTAAATCCAGGTAACCCCCACTCAATGTCAAAGTTATTGGCGCTTGGAGTATTATTCACCCAAGATAAGGTCGCTGAGCTACCGGTTATATTGGTTGCGGTAAGCTGCGATGGGTTAAGGCATTGCTCGCCAGTAAAGGAAAAGGGGCCAACCCATATTCCCGACCCAGTCCCGGCACACGTATCTTGAACGTACATTTCGTAGCTTGCACCTGATGCCAAATTGTTAAAGGTAATAGGATTGTTAGCTGTATTGGGAATCAAGGTTCCGCTGTTTAAGTTAAATCCTTGAAGTCCCCAAACGACATTCCAATGATTCCCGGCACTTTGCCACCCAATCGTTGCAGATGTGGGGCTTCCTCCAACGAGGTAAATGGAATCAGTACTCTGACAAGTTAACCCACTCAAGGTTCCAAGCAACCATTCTTTTCGACTGTGTACCTGGGATTTAAGTAAGGTATTTGTCGTGACGTTAACGGCAGCTAAGGAATTGGTCCACGGTTCTTGATCGTTTTTACTGCGGTTAAATAGCAATAAGTTTGCTTCGTCGTTCAATGCTGAGGTATATGAGTTGTAGCTGTATTTAGCTCCATATGAAGCATTCTGAACCGTATCGCACACAAAGGAGCCAAAATATACCGTATTTCCGGGCAAGACATTCAACCCTTGTTGAAGCGTAGGACTGTTGTCTACCTCGTAGAGATGGATGCCCGAAATAGCATTGAAGTTGTTCAAGGTCACGGTTCCATGGTTAGCTGTAATAATTTGTAAGCTATCAGAACTGATTGAATTACCGTATTTATTCACCGAGGAATTTCCGATGGGTGCCCCCGAAAGTTTAACGTTATTGGCATTACCGTTGACCCATGTTCCGTCATTGTTATTGGCGGTTAGGTCGTTGAGGTTTGGGTTGTAGGAATCGTCGCACGGGTAGTAGGCGTATAGATTAGCTTCATTACCTGACAATGAATGGCACATATTATTTCGAATTTGTTGCTTGGTTCGAACACTATTCCAAATTCGAAATTCATCGATTTTTCCGTTGTAGCGCGGATTCGACCCGTTCCAAGTGTAATTGCCAGTTCCGTCTTGGCCTAATTTGTAGGTATACTGACTCGCGAAACTCCCCGTAATAGAAGCAACGTTCAAGCTGTCCTTCGCTTCTCCATTAATATAAACAACAAAATAACCTCCTCGTTTGAAGGTGCCGGTAAAATGAAACCAATCGCGATTTAACACATGGACTGCAACCGTTAAATCTTTGCGTGGAGTGTTGGGATCCTTGAAATTGAATTTCATGTTCGTTCCATTATCTTGTACGTCGAATACAATGCCCGTATTGCTGCCGCTCGACCAATTTTTGTTACTAAAAAAAGCTTCGTCGTCGAAAACACTGTTCACCTTCATCCAACATTCTACGGTAAAATCTTGTGTGTTAATGGAACTCAGGGCACCTAGGCTTAGGTGATTTGCATTGTTGATGTTCGCCGCAAAATCCAGGCAATTTCCAGGCCCTATGGTGTTTTGAGCTTGAGCGCTAATCCAACATAAGCATATGAGAAAGATTGTAAGTTTAGGCATAAATTTTATTTGTGAAATTAATACTATGTTGTTTTTATTCCGTGAAGAAAATACTATTAAAAAGTAAACAAATTAATAAGAACTAACTTATCCTATGAAGGTGATTTCCACCACTACGGAATCGAAGTTTGCGCTGTTATCTTTTTCCACCCATAGGAAGTTGGCACCGTAGGGGCAAAAATTCGGCCCGTTTCCAGAAGTTTTTTTAACGAATACGTTGAATGGGCAAGTTAAAGCACCTTTAGGTATCTCAAAAATAGCATGATAATGGAAAATAATACAAACAATAAGGTGATGGGAGGCAACATCATTGGCCAAGTTAGTGGACTGAACCAATGCTGTAAGCCCAAAGAAGCTACATGAAAGGTAAGAATAAGGATTCCAAGTTTCCCGAGTTTATAGCGGCCATCGGTTGAGGGTGCATTTTTCAAACTTGCATACAACGGAAAGCTAAAAAAGATAAAGGCTGTTGCTCCAAATGAAATATACGTCCAACCATAAGCATTGATTTTTTGACCGGTGAAGAAGCTTGGGTATAAATCGGGATGTAATAAAAGTACATTAAATACGATGTGTACTACAGCGAGAATGTAGCCACCTAGGCCTAAGGTTCTTCTGGAGAGAGAATAACGCATCAGCCTCACATTGGGTATCAACGTAAGAACCATGAAAATACCCGCCGTCCAGGAAATAGCTTTGTTGATGACGTAAGGAATATGTACCCAGTCCACTAAGTTCTTTCCGAAATGATACCGCAGGATGGCGTAGGTGTAGCAAAACGCAAAAATCAATAGCAAAACATTTTTCCCTCGCAATGTAAATGTTGACCGCACTATTGTTTAATAAGGTTCTGAAGCCAGTAAAGTTCATCTCCTATGATCTTAAGAACATAAGGTGCTTTGGGCAATTGTCTAGGGATTTCCCAGTGAAAATTCTCTATCACCGAGTTTTGATAGAACGTTTTATCTGCAACTGCTTGACCCAAGGAATTGTAGAGTTCAACTCGAAAGGTTTTCCCAATTTCACCCAATATCTGAAAGGTTATTTCCGATGAAAAGGGATTCGGAAAACAACTCAAAACACCAGGATTTTGCGCGTTCGGATGTTCACCAATTTCGGCGTTGTCTTGAAAACACCCTAAAGGCGCAATGCCAAGATTACCGAAGGAAAGTGGATTGTTTCCTGCTGTGATTTTATTTGAATTGTCGTTAACAACAGTGACGCTACCACAGGATGTTGTCGTATTTGCCGCATCCATTAAGGTATTTACATACCAAAATTCGTTTTGTGCTCGGTTTGTGTTTAAATCCAACAAGCCGAAACCATGGTCATTAAGGTTGACGTATTTCACGTGGGGATTTGCTGTGGTTATCAAGGTCTGTGCTAGTTGACTATTTCCTGCCCCCAATCCAAAATCGTTTCCTTCGTCGAAATTATCAGAACTTGCTGACGGAGGTATGAATTCAACAGCCAAGGAACCGTTGCCATTCAGTGGATTGTAATTTAAAAGGTTGTAAGGGTTATCCGATAAATTATTCGCAAAAGCGCAGTGAAAATCTCCAGAATAAACGATTACATTGGAAATGTTTTGGTTTTTTATTAATTGAAAAATTTGATTTCTCTCGTGGTTATATCCATCCCAATTCTCTAACACCAACGGGGTTCCCAAGGCCTCTAATTGTGAAAACATCAATCCGTTAGCAATGATTTTCCATTTTGCAGTAGATTGTTGAAGGTTGGTCAGCAACCAATTTAGTTGCTCCGGTCCCAACATTTTTGCAAAAGGAGAGTCATAAATCGTATCGTTGGTATTTTGCGGAAACCTGTCTCGGTCGTACAGTCGAACGTCTAAAACAAACATTTCTACTGTGTTACCGAACGAAAATTTTCGCCAATTTTTTATGAAGTTTGTTGTATCATCACGCACTGGATTCCACTCCCGAAAGGCCTTCACAGCAGCCCATTTCCGGGCTTGATATGATCCGTATTGAGCTTGATGTGCCAAAGAGGTGTCGCTTACCGCATCCACCACGATGTCATGATCGTCCCATATTTGAATAAAGGGATATAATTGGTGGCTTTTTCCTAAATAATTGTCGAGTTTGTACTGCGAGTAACGCGTTCGATAATCGTTCAATTGCCAGATTTGAGAGGGAGGGTCGTGCGAACGATCGTTGGTTCCACCTCCTTGTTCGTATATGTAATCCCCCAAGTGAACCACGGCGTCAATATCATTTCGGTCAGCCAAAGCCTTGTATGTATTAAAGTAACCTTTGGTGTAATCGTTGCAGTTTACAAAGGCTAGGCGCACATTTTCGTTCGAAATATTCACTGTTTTGGTTCTTCCTATAATCGAAGTGTCGTTTGGTGTAAAAAATCGATAAAAATATACTTGGTTTGCGTCAAGTCCTTGGACATCGATCTTCACCGTATAATCGATGGAAGAATCGGTTGTGAAGACTCCTTGTTGTTCGATAGAAGAGAAGTCAGGTACAGTAGCTACTTGGTAATTTACGACCTTTACTCCTGAAAAACCTGAAGGCGGGGTCCACCTTGTCCAAATGATTACTGCTTCGCTTGTAGGGTCTCCAGAGGCAAGCCCATGTTTAAATTCGCCTGGACAACCATAAAGGTCTGGGATGTTCTTTCGGTAAAAAAAAGGTTTGGGTTGTGAAATAAAGTTCAAATCGCTGCTATCCATATAAACATGAAGACCTTTCTTTAGAAGATAGACGGTTTCATCATCATCGTCTTTTTGACCTAAAATGAGATTGGCGACAGCTAAAAAAAGGATAGCTAATTGAATCTTCATTTCGTGTTATTTTTTAACAAAGAAATGATTTTCGATTTTTCCTGAATTGAATTTAATCACCACATGTCCGTGACCGGCAGGCATTTGCTGAAGGTCGATTTCTAGTTTGTAATTCATTTTGGAAACCTCTGATTTAATTAATTTTCCAAATCCGTTGTAAATTTCAACGGTAGCGTTGGTCAGGTTCAATTTGGATTCAACAATGAGTTTGTCGCTTGTTGGATTCGGATACACGGTGGCGCTCGTTAAACTCTGGTTTTGAATGCCATTAAGGTTGTTTTGAAGCACGACTTGATTACCGGTAGCTGGATTCCATACTTGTGTGCCAGCAGGTAATTCTTTGCCTAAGGCATCTGATGTCAGAGCTGTAAGGTTGTCGTTTCCGTCAAAAAGAACGGATTGAATCGTCGTTTGTTGAGGGCTTACTCGAATGAAATAAAAATTATCGAAAACGTCTTGCGCGCGAATGTAAGGTTTTTGATTGGCTCCAGTAAAATCAAGTGATCGGTGCGGAGCACCCCACTGGCCTTCACCAATGTATACGATTCCATCGTTGTTCAATTCAAAATCGGTATCTGAGGAATTCGCAACGCAAGGGTGTGACCATTTTGTTATATGGGTATGGGATTCCATAGCCATACGAATGCCATATTGCTCAAAAAGGTTAACCCAGCAAGCCATTTGGTCATTCACTAATCCGTAGGAATTTCCCATAGCGAAAGTTGGAATGTGATATTGCACAAATTTCCAAGTGGGGTCGTTTGCCGTATTGGTATAATTTTGAAGGTCGTTGGTAAGCCAATTTAACTGTTGTGTATTTGAGCAGGCATTCAATTCAGAATTCAACATATATAAACGTAAAAGACCATTATTTATGGAAAGCACATAATACTCGTCCATGGGAATATCGAATAAATTGTACATGTCTTGGTTGTCCTCGTGGTTGCCTTGAGTAAACGTCATCGGGTACATTCTACCGTCATTAGAAATCGTTAATTGCCAATCGTTGAGCCATTCCGTCCATTCTGCATTGGTATTGGAGGTAACTTGATTCATAACAAAATCACCGTTAAATGCAATGAAATCTGGACGAATTTTTGCGACCAAACGATTTCCTTTTCGTTTTTGTTCCAAACAATTACCGCTGGGACAATCTTCTACATATGATCCGAAAATTTTAAAACCGTCGCGTGTATCACCACCTGAGACAAAAGAAACAGGATCATTTGGATTGTTGGACAAGGTAACAAATTTAAACCGAGCCGATGTTTGGTTATTTATATCCTTTATTACGAAGTAATAGGTCGTATTTGGTGTTAATCCCGTTAAACGAACAAATTTCCTATTAATTCCATGAGCCGTTACTTGTCGGTCTACTACTTGTTGATTGGGATATGAAGCCGCATTGGTTCCAAAGTCCGTGGTTCCAAAGTGCACCGTTCCTGCATCACCAGACCAACCAATTACGATGCTGGTGGAAGGGTTGTCCCGATAACTTAGGGTGTATTGGCTGGTTGCACCGAAAAGCAACGTTGGAAAAATACCTAATAAAAGAAAGGCAAGATGCTGTAAACTTGTTTTCATAATCAATTAAATTTATATTGGATTCGTACTAATAAAACATTATCTCGAATATCGCTTAAAAAACCAGAATGAGGGTATTTTCCCAAGCCAATCTGTTCACTATCAAGCGGAATTAATTGTGTAATTTCGTTTTTCGGCAATTCTATATAGGCACTTAATGTAAGTTTTTTCGTTGCTTCGAAGCGGTAACCTAACACATGGTTGGTGAAAGCTACATCGGCCACACTCAATCCTGAAGGACCTAAGATTTGACCGCTGTTATCCACTATGTTTAAAATGATTTCGTTTCCTTTCACCTTTATATTCGGATCATAAAAGTCCAATCGATAACTTAAATAATGTTTGGTTTTTCCAATTTGTTGGTCCACGTAAAGGTAGTAGGCTTGGAATTGACGAACAAAGGTATGATACGGTTTTGTGCTGGGACCAACAACAGCAGCATTATAAGGTTGAGGACTATCGAACTTAGGCCATGTTACTCCGGTAAATGGGCCGGTTGGGCTTTGGCTCGTAAAAACGTAGGGATTTCCTAAAGTACCTTCCACGGAAACTTGTTGTCCAAAAAGATATTCACCGCGCAAGGTTGTCTTACCGAGTTTTGAGGAAATTTTTATTTGTCCATGAAACGAATGATACATTCGATTCACCCGAGTCGTATAGCTACCTTTTGTTATTCGATTATTGGGGTCATTTAATACGTTTTGTAGGGATGTCATGCTCAAGTCTTGCGTAAAAATCTTGAAGGATTGAGATACTCCGTTGATTGTCAGTGTAGTATCGATTGTATTCCAAATGAAACGATAGTTTGAGGCACTTCCGTCAATGTCGTAAAGGTGATTGATTTTCCCCAAATATCCGCTGTACCCGAAGTGATAATCAAAGTGCTTGATTTTGAAAGGGTTGTCAATAACTAGTCGAGCGCTGAGGTCCTTAAATTTGTCTGATTCTAAATTACCGCTTGTACCATGGTAGACGCCTGCATCGAGCATTATAAAATGAAGGGAATGATTTTTTGGCGCTCTTATTTTTAGGTTAATTCCCAAATCTCGAATCCCAGGAAAAATATGGTGCGTTACCATGGTTCTTTCCGGAAGTTCTCGGTCACGAGAAGATAACTCAATTTCTTCTCCGAAGGGACGTGAAAAAATGCCTATTGTGAATTGAAAGGTTTTTGTCCAAGGATCGGTTAGCTTTAACCAACTATCCTTGATTTGAACTCCACGTTCATTGACGTCGAACGAAATGCTACTTTCTGCAATGCTGTCAATATAACGGAATTGAATCCTAGACCTTCGCAACATAAACTTGTTACTTACAAATCGGTCAAAGCGCCCAGCAGATTCTGAATTTAAAGAAAGAGAATCTGATTTGTTGCTTGCGGCAAATTGCATTTGAACATATCCTTCGAAGCGAATTCTATTATACCATTTTACCGAATCTTGGCTATAAATTTTACCAAAACTAAATAATGAAATGAAAACAAGCATTCTTATATTCATTAAGTCTGGCATTTGAATAACAATTAATTTTTTATGAATCGAATCTTCATCTGTTTATTCTCCCTGCCAAAAGTCAAAAAATAACTTCCTGATTTAAGCTCGTGGATGTCCACAGAGGTAATGGTTGTTCCATTCTCCCACGCACTTGTGAAGTGATTTAAGGGAATTATTGTACCGTCTGCGGCTATTGCATAAAGTTTTTCTAATGAAATTTCATGGGTTTGCAGTTTGATTAAGTCGGCACTAGGATTAGGATACAATCCCAATAAAATGCCTTTTGGCGCATCGTCCAATCCAACAAAAAATCGGTTGCAAGGACCCGCGAGTGCTTGCGGAAAGGCCCCATGACCCGTTGCTGGAGCATTCGCTGAGATAAGCGCATTGCTGCCCGCATTGGTAACATAGGATTTAACACAGCTGTAGGATGCGTCCATTTGGGCAATGGTGTTAACATTGAACCAGTCACCCTGCACTTTTTGAGGAGTGATATCTAACAAAATGAACCCTTTTTTGGTCAGTTCAACGTATTTGATGTGCGGATTTTGAACCGTAATTAAAGCTGATAAATTAATTGGAGATCCCGAGGAGGTAACACTGGGGGTTACCATTTCTACACCGACAGGCGTGTTTCCGTTTTTAAGATCTAAGGCCCAACTGGTATGAATATCACCCGTGAGTACAACGGTGTTATCAATATTGTTATTAGAAAGGTGGTCAAATAACTTTTGGCGTTCGGCAGGATAACCATCCCAAGAATCTGTATTGATAGGGTTTCCAAAAATTTCAACCGCACCCACCATTACTTGATTTCCGATGATTTTCCAAGGCTGACTGGTGGTGCTAAGTTCGTTTTTAAACCAATTAAATTGCGCTGAGCCTAACAATGTTCTACTCGTATCGTTAAAGTTGGGGTCATTCGTACCGAGTTGAATTTCCCTTCCCTCCAAGCGTGTATCTAACATTACGATTTTCGCCAAATCTCCCAATTCAAAGGTTCTAAAAATTTCCTGATTTCCTTGTGATTTTGGTCGTATTGGAATCCATTCGAAATAGGCTTGCTTTCCTGCACTTTTTCGGATATTCCAGTCGCCTTCTGCCGCTTGATGGTTCTCTGCCCCGTTTTCATATGAGTTATTCGCCGTTTCATGGTCATCCCAAATACAAATCCATGGAAAATTTTGATGCAATTTACGTAAAGCGTAGTCCATTCGATAAGAATTGTACCTTAAACGGTAATCATTAAGTGCGACGATTTCTTGTGCAGGTTGATGAACTCGATCAACACCGTTCGGATCGAACCCAGCCGAAGCATATTCGTAGATGTAATCTCCTAACATCAGTACTGCATCTACATCATTTCGTTCCGCGATAGCTTCGTATGAATTAAAGTAGCCGTTTTCGAGATCTGAGCAAGACACAACAGCCAAACGCATGTTATTTACGTTGCCCACAGGCAAAGTTTTTGTACGACCTACCAAACTGTAGGACCCGTTGTGTTCGAATTCGTAGTAGTAAAAGGTGTTTGGATTAAGTCCTGTAACATCGATTTTCACGGTAAAGTCTTTGGTGGAATCTGTGCTGAAACTGCCATTGGCGACCACACTCGTGAACTGATCATCCGTGGCTACGTGGTAGGTACCTGTTAAGGTTTGACCGTAATCCACAGGAGTAATACGTGTCCATATAATCACACGGTCACTCAAAGGGTCACCGGAAGCAACGCCGTGGTAAAACGGAGCAATACATTCTTGAGGAGTTACACTTGTTTGAGCTAATAATTTAGCGCTAACCAAACAAAAAACTAATACTAAAAATCGACCCATAATAAATAATTGAACTGGCAATATTAGAAACTATTTGAGTTGAATGAATTATGTAAAAATAAATTCTATGCTAAATAATTAATAACCCAATGCAACAAAATAGGAATGAAGCACAAATGTACCATTAAAAAAATGAAAAACTACATTTTTCTCTGAGTACTTCGCTGGAGCACGTGCGTGTACTTCGCGCCAAAAAAGATAATTTGAGCTGAATAATTTACCCAAGCCAAAAGAATAAATAATGAGCCAGCAATACCTGATTTACCAAGGAAAAAATAATTTTGAAGGTAGTATTTTATTACTAATTGACTCGCATATAAGAGTATTGCGGTAAGAACGGCTCCTTTTAATGCTAATTTGGAAGAAAGTTTGGCATCATTTACATATTTAAATATCACCCAAAAAATAATTATGTTACTTGTTATAGATAATAAATGATTTAATAAATACATACTAATATCAATCACCCCATCATAAGACATCATCCATTGTTCTAAAAGAGAAACCGCAAAAATTTGAAAAAAATAGAACAAAATAATGACTAGCGCAAAAATAGCCAACAAGAAGACTGATAGAAATCGAAAGCCTATTAAATTTCGTATAATATTTTGGTTGCCAACTTGTTTTGCGGCAAGAAACTCATTTAAACTTCTTTTTAAAGAAACAAGGAATGCCGAGCACGCATAAAGTAACACAAAAACACTAAACAACTCAATCAGCCAACTTCCATTTTTTAAATCAATTACATTTAAATAATCCATTATTTTTTCTGAATCAGACAAACCGATTTTTTCTTTGAATAATTGTTGAATAAGAGAAATCATTTTGTCCTGTCCTACAATTTTGCCAAATGTTGATATTGACAAATAAAGTATAGGGACGAGCGCAAAAAGAGTGTAATAAGCCAATGCCGCACCATGAAAAAAGGCACCTTCTTTAATATAATTTACAAAAGCAAGCTTTATTATCTGAAAATTAAGGTATAAACGATTTACCCAGGTTTTTTTTATTAATGTCAATGGAAATGTTGTTTTTTAGCGGTTCGAAACTTAAGAGGATTATCTCCTCATCATTACGAGAATAAAAATAATTATAATAAACCAACCCGAGAAAAACTGAGGCAATATAATTCAATTGTATTGCTCCATTTTTATTTTCAACGAATTCATCCGGTCGAAACAAGACTCTTTTTTCATTAATCAAAACAGCATTAATTGGTCCGAATAACAAGGCATCTGCTTTATTCGATAAATTGTAATAACTGCTTATTGGATTTTTCTTAGCGCTTAACTTTCCCTTTTTTAAAATACAGACTGTATCAGAAATCCCTAAAATATCTTGTCCATCATGAGAAACAATTACAATAGATAGCTGTTCAAGTTCCCTAATTTTTAGTAAATAATTGGTTAGCTTAATCCGTAATCGAGTATCCAGATGTGCAAAAGGCTCATCCAAAAGAAGCACTTTAGATTTTTTAGCTATTGCTCTTGCAATGGCAAGTCTTTGTTGCTCTCCACCTGAAAGTAAGTGGGCTTTTTGGTGCCTCAACTCCTTCAATTCAAGCAATCTTAGCATTTGCTCTACCCGCTTGTTTCTTTTATCAGTGGCCCAAGATAGAATTGATTCCCTAATATTTTCTTCGACAGTATGGTATGGATCAAGTTTAAAGTCTTGGTTGACCATTTCTATTCCTTCAGCACCTGGAATTAACCGAAAAGACGACTTCAGCAATAATTGCCCATCAAGTAGCACTTCACCAGCGTCTTGGTCAATTAATCCAGCCATAATTTTTAACAACGAGGATTTCCCTGCCCCACTTTTACCGACTAAGCCCATGATTTCTCCTTTCTTAATTGAAAGGTTTATCAGATTTAATACAGGCTTTTGAAAAGAAAGTGATACCCCCTTAATCTGTAGCATCAGACGGATAATTCTTTAGGGAATTCTTTTGTAGCAATATAAATTCCAGGAACAGGATTTGCCATTGGCTCTAAATCCTTCAAAAATAACTTCACTATATATTGCTCAGGAGATTCCTTGATTTCAATTTTTTCCAAGATTGATTCTGATGCACCAACATAACATAGGGGGGCGTTATCAGAACTTATTTTAATTAGGCGCATTGCTGGAATGCCGAATTTGAATTCTTGACCGTCCGCATAGGAACCTTCCAATTGATACGTTTCATTTTCAAGCTCTTCCACAGATACCACATTAGAAGAAATTTGCATTTCGTCTTCCCAATGATGCTTTATATTATCCGTTGAAGGTTTTCCTTCGTGATTTTTATCCGCGAAGGCTTGAGAAAAGAGTTCATTTATTTGATAACACAATACAACACATTTCATAAAAAATACTTTCGATAAAATTAATTCAAATTCGTATAGAAAAATTTACATTTGCTTAAACTTATGAAAATAACCATAATAGGCGGATCGGGATTAATCGGAAAACAAGTCATAAAACTAGCCTGTGAAGACGACTTTTTTACCCAAATTAATGCAATAGTAAGGTCCCTATTACCACATAAAGACCCGAAAATAAATGAGCTAGTTATCGATTTTGAGGGCCTTTCTTATCAACTTAAAGACCTTAAAGCTCAGGTGTTAATTTGCACTTTAGGAACCACTCGAAAAGACACACCCGATAAAAAAGCCTATCGAAAGATTGATTTAGAATACACCCTCTGCGCTGCTGAAATGGCATTAAAAAATGGTTGTGAACAGATTCATTTGATTAGTTCAATTGGGGCGAATGAGAAGTCGCTTGTTTTTTATCCCGCTTTAAAGGGAGAAATAGAGCGCTTGATCACCCAATTACCCTTCAAATCTACTTTTATTTATCGACCTTCCGTTTTGATGGGAAAAAGAGACACAACAAGAATCATAGAATATATTACGCAAGGAATTTTGTCGCTAACCAACCCACTTCTAATAGGACCATTGAAAAAGTACCGTGGGATCTCTGCAAACGAAATCGCCAAAAGAATACTGCTTGAAATTAAAAAAAACAAAGCTGGATTACATGTATTTGAATCCGATGAAATAATAGTAAAAAATCAATAAATTAGACTTACATATCCTAGCGAAATAGCTGATTAATTCATCAGGTTTTGAATAAACATCATGGCTTATTTTTAGGATTTATTAAAAAAAATGAATGACTAATAGCGCAAAGAAAATAATAATATATAATTTTAAAGTTATGAAAAAACATATAAATATATTAATTGCATTAGGGTGTTTACTTTCAAGTCAATTAGCCTATGCTCAAAAAGACAATCCAAGCGCTATCGATAAGGCCAGCGTTAATTTAATGGTTTCTAAAAGTATGGAACTATATGATCTAGGACGTTTAAACGATGCCATTTCATTGTTAAAAAAAGCGGAATTAAAAGATACTGCCAATTGGAAAATACAATATTGCATGGGGAAATGTTTTTATGACCTCACGATGTATTATGCAGCAGAGGAATGTGCTAATCGAGCCTTTGAATTAATTAACCGTCTTGATGATGCTGAGGCAGGCTTAAATGAATTATTGGGGAATATTAACCACCGCCTAGGGTATGTGGATGCAGCGGCGATGCATTTCAAAAAAACAGCACAAATAATGGGTGAGAAAGCAGCTAAGAACAATGATATTTTAGTGTACATCGATCAATGTGAACTTGCCTTAGCAGACTCAAAAGCGGGTGTTATTAATTTACGGAAATCATTGTCTGCTACTTTAAATACTATTGATGGAGAATACGCACCAATTCTAACACGAGATGGGAAAGAATTGTTTTTTACAGCAAGGAGACCTGAGACAACCGGTAACAACATAAATCCAGATGATCAACAGTATTACGAAGATATGTATCATGCGATTTGGGATGAGTCTATGAAAGATTGGGTAGTACAATCAAGTACATTTGTTGATTTAAACACGAATGGTTTTGATGCCTTAAGTTACGTGTCTGAAGATGGTTTATATGGTCTATGCACCATCAACACCTCTGCGGCAGAGAAAACTACCAAAAGCTCAGACATCTTCGAGATTACGAGTGAAACACCATTCAGATGGTCAGCAATGGATGTGATTAAAAATAAATCTATAAATACTGATTATTTTGAAGGCTCAGCTACGCAATCATTAGATCCAAATGGTGGTGAAGGAGAAATAATGGTTTTTATCACTGATAGAAAAGCCGAAGATTCGGGAATGGATATGTTTTTTGCGCCTAAAACAGATGGTACATGGGGCTCGGCCAAAGCATTACCAAAAAACATTAATTCATTGGGAGACGAAACCACTCCTTACCTTACCAACGATGGGAAGTTTTTATTTTTCAGCAGCAATGGACTCCCTGGCTATGGTGGTTACGACATCTATTATTGTCAAAATGTTGATGGTAATTGGAGTGCTCCCGTTAATTTAGGAATGGCTGTTAACAGTGTAAATGACGACACTCATTTTCAATTTAACACAAAAACAAATCAAGCTGTCTTTGCAAGTATCTTTCAAAATGGTGATTACTTTAGCTATGACATTTTTCAAGCTGATTTAAGCAAGATGTCATATCCTTTTATTACAAAAGAATAATTAAGAATTTTATTTTATTCTTATTTTTTTGCGGGCGAATTTATCTAAATCATAACGAACGAACACTTCCATTCCCCCTTTAAAGTTCGAAACAATTGATAACCTAGAAAGGTTGATGTCATAAGAAAAACCGGTGGAAACTGCTCCCCATTGCGCCATGAGTTTTAGAATCATTGCATCCTTATATCGTGCGAACAAACCAATAGAAAAGGAGGCGTCTTTTTCTATTGAAGTGGATCGAGACGCTTCTTTTAGGAATTGCTTATAATAAAATCCGGCCAATATCTCATTGTATGTTTTTTGACGATTATAATAAATACCTGGTAAAATTGCTCCATTTGCTTGAGGTAAAGCAATGCTACCGTTCACAAATACAGCGTATCTAATAGACATTCTTTGAATACTGGAATTATAAAAAGACGACACGGGCCGATTTATATGAAAAGCAGCAATCCCCACATTTAAAGCTTTGTCAGCTTTATCATTAAAAGATTTATTATTGGTCTTAAATGAGTAAAGCATTCCTGCACCCATATCAAAATAAGAATAATTTTGTTTGTAGAATGATTCGCCATTAGCAATGGCAGGATTATAATTCATCCCATCGTATTGAACGCCCCATTGACCAGCGCCAGGATTTGCGGACGCCTGTCCAAATCCAGAAGATAAGCCAAGACCCAATTTACTCATCTTATTAATCATCAAATGGTATGACAAGCTAATATTTACAAGGCTTTGGTTGTAGTTATTCTCTCCCATTCGATCATTGAAGAAATTTATTCCGCCACCAACGATTCCTTTTTGCAAACTAGAAGCGGGGCTTAATTTTCCATCCATAGAAGCCGCCATTGTGGTGTAAGGAGTCGCGAAGCTACCGTATTGTGAACGGAACATAGCAACACCTTGAAAAGTGGAAAATGCGCCAGCTAATGCTGGGTTTAAAGTCATTGGAGAATATTCAGATTGAGAAAAATGAACGTCTTGTGCATACATTTTTGGTGCCGATATAAACACCATAAAAATAAGCAACAATAAATTATATCTTTTTATGCTCATAACTATCTAACTAAAGTAAGGCTGCCGGATGAATTATAGATGGTATTGTCGTACAATAGAATACTTAATTTATACACAAAATTTCCATTAGGCAAAGGTCTTTCTTTAAAATTCCCGTCCCACCCTATTGAAATATCAGCAGATTCAAAAACCATTTCACCCCAACGATCAAATATTTGAAAACTAAATCGTTGAATACAAGAAGCTTTTCCGAAAACCCATAATTTATTATTTGCTTCAGGACCAGTACCATTTGGAGAAAATATTGTTGGGACAAATATTTCACCGCAAATTAATTTTATTTCCACGAAAACAGAATCATAGCCCACGCAACCATTTGAATCAGTAGCAGTAACGTAGTACATTATACTGGAATCTGGCATCGCTGTTGGATTTGAACAATCGTCACAAGACAAACCTAAGGTGTTTGATGTCCAAGTATAATCTACACCTCCTGTAACTGTTATATCCACATTAAAACCAGGATTAATAATCGTATCAATAGGAAGCGCAATAATATTAAGGGAATCGATAATTCCAATCGTAAAGTTCAATGTATCAGAACAATTATTAGAATCGGAAACGATAACAGAATAATTACCAATTGTCAAATTACCGATGCTATCCGTATTTTGAGCACTTGAAGACCAATTGTATGAATATGGAACTGTTCCGCCACTTGCCTGCGTAGAAATAGTACCTAAAACACCGGTAAAACAATCAATCGGAGTAGACGTACCATTGAAAATTAAAGGAGTAGGTTCCGTTATGCTAAAACTTTGCACAACCAAACAATTGGCAGCATCCGAAACAATCACATTAAAAGATCCAACTGGGAGCCCCGTAATGGTATCGTTTGAACCTAAATTTACAGGTGGCACTCCTGTAGTATACCAAGCATAAGAAAAAGGAGCTGTACCACCACCGATAACACTAACAGACGCAGAACCATCGTTGAAGCCATTACAAGAAATATCATCTACAAAATTAAAACTAATGACTGGAGTAACCGGTATAGGATTAATCGTGTAAGAAGTTGAACTTATCGAAGTACATAGATTACTTGAATCAATTACCGTTATTGTATAATTACCACTTGGAAGATTGGAGAAAACTGCTGGATCTTGATAAACGATCCCGTTAATGCTATACGAATAATTTATTCCCGTAGGAAAAAGTACTGTTAACGAATTACTATTAACAGCACATGTAGGCTGAATAACGTTGGCTACAGGCGCTGGAGGCGCATTAGGAACCGTCACAAGTACCACATTCGCAGAAGCTAAAGAGGTGCAAATTTGGTAATTCGTCACCGTGAAAGTATAGGTTATTCCGGCCGTTAAGCCATTGATAAGTGCCGTACTTCCAGTGCTAGAAAGTGTCATTGAACCTGGCGAACCATTAATTGTCCAATTGCCAGCTGGCAAACCAGAAAGGGAAACCGACCCTGTCGATAAGGCACAAGTTGGTTGAACTACCAGCCCAATAATAGGAGCTGCTGGCGTGGTAACTGGATTAATAAACGCTTGATTAGTCGGTGAAGAAGAACATCCGCCTGGCGTTAAAGCAACTGTAAATGTAAAATTTCCTATAGGAAGACCTGTAAAAACTACGTTTGTGCCAGTTCCATTTAAAACAATTGGGGCACCACTAGCAGGTGTCGCTGTAATTGCCCAAGAACCAACTGCAGGCAATCCTGACAAGGGAACACTTCCTGTATTAACAAGACAAGTCGGTTGTGTTGTTAAACCTAGGAATGGCGTACTAGGACCTGGCGGCAAAGCATTCACAGAAGTAACTGCAGTAGAAGCAGATTGGCAACCTGTTAGCAAACTTATTACTAAAAAACTGTAGCTGTTTGCGGGTAAAAGGCCTGTAAAAACACCAATATTTCCTGTGCCATTCAAAATTAAAGATCCGGGAGAAGCTGCAATAGCCCATGCCCCACTAGAAGGTAAACCTGAAAAGAAAACGGTACCTGTTTGATTGGCGCATGTTGGTTGTTGAATAGAGTCTATAATTGGTATCGATGGGTTTGCTGGTACAGGGCTAATTGTCGCTGTACAAGAACCAACACATGTGTTCGTATCACTGTAAGTGAAAGTATATGTACCTGGCAAAAGATTCGGGACAGAAACTGAATTTGTGTTTCCGTTAAGCGTTGTTCCGCCGGGCGTCAAAGTAATAGTCCAATCATTAACAGTTAGGCCAGTAATATTGACTGTTCCTGTTCCATTAATACAACTTGGTTGAGAAGTGACCGTTGCAGAAGGGACAACGGGAATAATGCATTGTGAAAAGCAAAACTGAAACGAAAAAGCAATAAAGAAAGTCAAAATGTTTCTGGAGAGGAAAACAAATTTGCTTCGTAAAATGTCTTGCATATTATTTTTTAACAACTAATTCAACTGATCATTCATCGGTAAAGTTACATTTTTTATTAAATAAAAAAAAGCACCACGGATTCTACGAAACTAATTTCTTTTGGTTGCTAGTAAAAGAATTAGATAACAAATTGAAAAACTAAAAAAAAAAATAAACTTTGCACTAGAATTATTATGGGGCGATATTTTTGCAAGTTATCATTTAAGGGTACTGATTTCCATGGTTGGCAGAGTCAACTTAATGCAAGTTCAGTTCAAGAGACAATTGAAAATGCTATTGCACAGTTGTTTTCCAACACCCATTATCCCATTGTAGGATGTGGTAGAACAGATACAGGAGTACACGCCAAGTCCTATTTTTTTCACGTAGATCTTCCAGAAAAAATGGACGAAGGAGCCATTAAAAATAAACTGAACCTACTTTTGCCTAAAAGTATTGTAATTCATGATTTTTATACGGTAGATGAGCAACTACATGCCCGGTTTAGTGCAAAATCTCGCACCTATCGCTATTTTATTCATGATACAAAAGATCCTTTTATTGATGATTTTAGTTGGTATATGCGAAAAAGTGTAAGCATATCAGCCATGAACAAGGCAGCCACTCATTTAATCGGTAAACAAGATTTTGCCTCCTTTGCCAAAGCACATTCAGACGTAACAAACACCCTTTGTGAAGTCACATCAGCAAAATGGTTTAGAGAAGGGAATCAACTAGTTTTTGAAATTAGTGCGAATCGTTTTTTACGGAATATGGTGCGAGCAATCGTTGGAACTTTATTAGATGTTGGAACTGAAAAATTGGCTACGGAGGATATTAAAAAAATAATGGCATTAAAGGATCGGCAAGCAGCTTCATTATCCGTACCGCCGCAAGGATTGTTTTTATGGGAAATAAATTACTAATGCTAAAAAAAACAGCGCTTCTTTTTTTAATTTTCTACAGCTATGCAGTTCTTCGTTATCATGTTGGGAAGGGATTAGGGCAAGAAGAAATATTATTTGTGCTAAACAAAGCAATTGCTTGGTCAGCGGGGACATGTTTTGCCTTTACCTTGTTACCAAAAAAATGGTTTCCGAACTCAGTAAGCTACAGAAAGCAATTTGGATTGTTGGGTTACGGCTTTAGTTTGTTACACATAAGAGCAAACATAATTTTGATAAATGCCACAAATTACCCCTTATTATTTGAAGGGAACTACCTAAACTCTCATGGTTGGCAACTAATTATTTTAGGCATACTAACAATTAGTTGTTTTAGCTTACCTCTGATTGCTACCATGAAGAAACTGCCCGCAGGAAATCTTCTATATAAATTTGGAAAAGTCGGCGTATTAACTTCTATAATTCACGTGAGTATTATTGGAATAAATGGGTGGTTTACTCCATTAGAATGGCCCTATTATTTACCCCCAATCACCTTATTATTTGTTATTACGGCAAGTAGCATCGTTATTTACAGGACTTTTTCTAACTGATTTGTGCAGAAGAAGTTATCAGTTCGCGGTCTATTTTTTTAAAGAGGCCTTGCAGCACTTTTCCAGGTCCCACTTCAACGACTTCAGTTACTCCATCCGCGAGCATATTTTGCATGATTTGCGTCCATTTTACAGGAGCCGTTAATTGAATTACTAAATTTTTCTTTATCTCGTCCGGAGTGGCAACTGGTAGCGCCGATACGTTTTGATAGACAGGACAAATAGGCGAAGAAAAGTGTGTTGCCTCAATAGCAGCCGCCAACTCTTCTCTAGCGGGCTCCATGAGGGGCGAATGAAATGCACCTCCTACCGGTAAAATCAAGGCTCTCTTTGCTCCAGCCTCCGTCATTTTTTCACAAGCCTGCTGAACAGCCAATAATGAACCGGAAATAACTAATTGTCCGGGGCAATTATAATTCGCAGGCACGACTACCCCATCAATTTTAGCGCAAATTTCCTCAATAATATGATCCTCCAAGCCTAGAATAGCGGCCATAGTCGATGCCTCTAATTCACAAGCTTTTTGCATTGCCAAGGCTCTTTTATAAACAAGCGAAAGCCCATCTTCAAAGCGCAATGTTTTATTGGCTACCAAAGCAGAAAACTCGCCAAGAGAATGACCTGCTACCATGTTAGGTTGGAACAAATCTCCCAAACAAGCCGCTAAGATAGTCGAGTGAATAAATATAGCCGGCTGGGTTACTTTTGTTTGTTTAAGTTCCTCATCCGTTCCTTCAAACATGATTTTTTGGATATCAAAACCCAATATTTCATTTGACAAACTAAACATTTCTTTGGCGAGCGAAGATTGTTCAAAAATTTCCTTACCCATTCCGGAAAATTGAGCGCCTTGACCTGGAAAAACATATGCTTTCATACTATTATATTTTATTTTATAATTGACCAAAGGAGTGAAATTTTCCCTCCTTAAAAACTTTCACTTTAATTAACAAACCATTACTACCATAGATATACACTTTACCATCGTATAATTGCCCATCTTTAAAATCACCATCTTGCCAAATTTCATCATTGTTATTAAAAATTGTATTGTATCCTGAAGGAATGAAGCGGACACCTTTAGTCTTTGGGTTGGTGATTTTTGGTGGATATTCATCTTGGTAAACTTTTTCAATATTGTGCTTATTAGGATCGTTATTTTTGGTCATTTTCCCAGGCTTTCCTCCTTGGACAAGTTGAATAGATTTAACATTTCCGTTTTTATAATACGTTTTGATTTTCCCCGATAATTTCCCATCTATTTTAGTGTACTCTAATTGAACCTGACCATTCGCATAATAATGTTTTACAACCCCCATTTCTTCCCCTTTATCATTAAATTGGGCTCGATATGCCACCTTGCCATTTTTATGATATCGCACCAATTCACCTTTATATTCATTGTTGTTAAAGCTTCCCTTTTCACGCAGTATTCCATTAGAATAATAGCGGCTATAAGCGCCTTCTGGGCGATTGTTTTTATATTGACCTTTTAATTTAATTGTCTTGCCATCAGGATGGTATTTAATCCACTCGCCTGTTTTTCTACCATTGATATAATTACCCTCTTCTACTTTAACCTTCGCACCATAACCCGAAGATTTTTTATCCGCACCTAAATAAATCCACCTTCCTTGTTTTAGGCCATTACTATCCTTTTTATTTTGGGCAAAAAGAGAGTGGCTTCCGATGAAAAGAATGAGTAAGAAGGACCGAGTAAAATGACGCATTCAGTAACTATTTATGATGCTCAAAGTTAAACTATTAAGTTTTAGACAAGGTTAATTGTGCATAATTTATTTATTGCTGTCGAAATACGGGGCATATTTTTAGGTAGATTTGATCGAATTTTAACAACTATGATTTCTTTTACTCCGAATGAACTTCCTGTATCAAAGATGCATCAGTATTTATTGAGTTCTATTGGGCCAAGGCCGATCGCTTTTGCCTCTACGATTGATTTAGAGGGGAGGCCAAACTTAGCTCCATTTAGTTTTTTTAATGTTTTCAGTGCGAATCCTCCGATATTAATCTTCTCACCTGCTCGAAGCGGAAGAGCGAATACCACGAAAGACACTTACAACAATGTTAAAGTTCATCCTGAAGTAGTCATAAATGTGGTAAATTTCGATATTGTAGAGCAGATGAGCTTAGCCAGTTCGCCTTATCCAGTAGGCGAAAATGAATTTATCAAAGCAGGATTAACTCCTTTACCGTCGGACATTGTCAAGCCTTTTAGAGTAAAAGAATCACCTGTTCAATTTGAGTGCAGGGTAAATCAAGTAATAGAGTTAGGAAATGAAGGTGGTGCGGGAAATTTAATAATTTGTGAAGTCCTGAAATTCCACATACATGAACACTTACTAGACGAAAATCAACAAATTGATCAACAAAAAATAGATTTAGTGTCTAGAATGGGCGGTAATTGGTATTGCAGAGCGGATACTAACGCAATGTTTGAACTCACAAAACCCATTACAAGTTGTGGAATTGGATTTGATCATCTACCAGTAGACTTTGTTAAAAGTGAGGTGTTTACTAAAAATCATCTAGCTAGGCTAGCAGGAATTGAGGAAATTCCAGACGAAACAGAAGTAAATGAATATAAGTTAATCGAATTAAGCGATTTATTTGTATCTTTAGATAAGCAGCCTAAAGAATTAGAATTAGCTTTGCATAAACGAGCAAAAAATTTACTAGAAGAAAACAAATTGAAGGACGCTTGGCTGACCCTTCTTTCATTTAATAACGGATAAAAAAAAGAGTATGTTTAAATTAACAGGAAGTATAAAAATGATTAACGCAACCGTTCAGGTAAGCGATCGATTTTCAAAAAGAGAATTTGTAGTGTCCGACACAAGCAGCCAATACCCTCAAGATATTTTGTTTCAATCAACACAAGATAAATGCAGTTTATTGGATCAATTTCAAGTTAGTGATCAAATCGAAGTGTCATTTAATTTGCGTGGTAGAGAATGGACAAGTCCACAAGGAGAAATTAAGTATTTTAATACCTTGGAAGCTTGGCGCATCGAAAAAGTTGGTCAAGGTATGCCTGCGGGTGGCCCATCAGCCATTTCATTAGACCCAAGTGATTTCCCTGCTGAATCTAGCAAAAAAGCTGCGTCAAGTACTAATGAAGAGGACGACGATTTACCGTTCTAAACACTTAGTTTTTTTCGTATTTCCGCTTGTATTTGAGGTATAGCTCTTCTTGAAAATTCGAGCTTGAAATTAGCTTTCCATCACGCATTATTAAGTTCACCTTATTGGTACGCATGTCTAATGCATTACCTTGAGAAACAAAAAGCGTGGCAGATTTACCAATTTCAATAGACCCATATTTTTCGTCAATGCCCAATATTTTACAAGTAGAAAGGGAAATTGCTTGAATTGCTTGTTCCTCTGTTAAACCATAAGCCATGGCTGTCCCAGCCTGAAAAGGCAAGTTACGTGCATTCATCGCTTCCATATCTCCTTGGTTTTGAAGACAAAACAACACGCCTTGCTTCTGAAGTAAATAAGGTAATTGGTAAGGCAGGTCAACGGGTTCATCTTCCAATTCTGGCAGTTTATGTACGCGTTCTAGCATAATGGGAATATGAGAATCTTTTAATCGCCCCCCCAATAAATACGCATCATGCCCACCAATAATTACAGGATAATTGATGGCGAATTTTTCGCAAAAGTCAATTACATCTAGTAATTGTTGCAATTCATCAGCATGAAAAAAGACCCGTTTTTTTCCTTTAAAACATGCCTTCATCGCTTCTAATCGTTGGTCAAAATCTTCTCCTTTATTCGTTGCATAAGCCAAGGACATTTCAAAAAAACTTTCAATCGTAGCCTTTTGATTGGCATATTCTTTATTAATTGATTTTGGTGCCGGCTCTGCCCACCATCCGCCGCCACTCGTGGCAGGAGGCCAATTAACATGGATACCGTCATCTTTTAAAATGGTAGCGTCCTCCCAGTTCCAACCCGCCAAAAACATCACGGAAGAAGTGCCCGATATTATTCCTCCTCTAGGCGTTGCTTGGCTAAAAAGCACGCCGTTCGTGAGCACTGTTTCGATCACGTTGGATTCAGCATTAAAAGCAATTTGAGTTCGAACGTGGGGGTTAAATTCGCCAACATCCTGAAAATCTCTAGTCGCACGAACGGCATCAATTTCGGTTAAGCCTAATGTGGAATTTGGGGCAATAAACCCTGGATAAACGTGCTGGCCATCCACATCAATTATCGTATCCCAATCTGATGGCTCATACTTTGTTGTCATGGCATTTCTTATAGACACAATCTTGCCATCTACGATGCCAATTGCGGCTGTTGGCATTACATCTCCATTACCGACATGAAGAAAGCCATTAATCAAAAGTGTTTTTTGCCCAAAAGACGATGGCAACATAAACAGCATAAAAGAAATTATAAAAATTAATCTTTTCATATTTAATGGGAGTTTTCTAATTCACTTCCCTCCTCGCCAATTGTATTGCAATGGAAATGTTTGTTTCGTTTTGGTTTAAATTTTTGGGTGTCTCCGTTCGATTTATTCTGAGATAGCATCAACGAGGTAAGGCGAGCACGCTCTACTTTATTTCGCGATTGCGACAATTTATCTTCTTCTAAGCTAAACAAAATCTTACCATCAATAACCGTCATTTGTACAATTGCATTAATACTTAAAGGGTTGTCACTCCAAAGGACCAAATCAGCATCTTTTCCTACACGAACACTTCCCATTCGGTCATCCAAATGCAATAATTTAGAAGGATTCAAGGTGACCATCTTCCAAGCATCAATTTCCGACATACCGCCATACTTAACACTTTTTGCGGCTTCTTGATTTAACCTTCTTCCCATTTCCGCGTCATCTGAATTAATGGCAACCACCAAGCCTTGCTGATTCATTAGTGAAGCGTTATAAGGAATGGCATCATTAACTTCAAACTTATAGGCCCACCAATCTGAAAAAGTAGATGCTCCAACACCATGATCTTTCATTTTATCCGCTAATTTATATCCTTCCAAAATGTGTGTAAATGTATTTACGGTGAAACCCATAGAATCTGCTACCTTCATAAGCATATTGATTTCAGATTGCACGTAGGAATGACAAGTGATTTTTCGTTCTCCTGATAATATTTCACACAGTACCTCTAATTCCAGGTCTTTTCGTGGAGTAATTGAATTCTCTGTTTTCTTACTCAACAAAAACGTATTCCACTCTTTTTTATAGGCTTCAGCTCGCACAAAACCATCATAGAAAACCTGCTCAACCCCCATACGTGTTTGCGGAAATCGTACCGTACTATAATCACCCCAATTGGATTGTTTTACATTTTCCCCTAAGGCACATTTGATAAATTTTGGCGCATTTGGAATTATCATTTCGTCGGGCGATGATCCCCATTTCAATTTAATCAGTGCAGACTGTCCACCAATAGTATTAGCGGAGCCATGGAGCAGTTGTGCGGCCGTAACCCCCCCCGCTAATTGCCTATAAATATTTATATCATCTGGATTCACAACATCTGCAATACTTACCTCAGCAGTTATCGTCTGACCACCTTCATTCACTCCTTTAGAAATAGCGATATGCGAATGTTCATCTATGATGCCAGATGTCAAGTGCATCCCATTGCCATCAATAATAATTGCGTTTGGGGGAATCACTACGTTATTTTTAGAAACAATTATAATTTTTCCATCAAAACAAACAACGGTAGCGTTCTCCATGATACCCTCTGCTTCATTCGTCCAAAGAGTGGTATTTTTAATTACAAGAGGTCGATCAACTAATTCGGTATTTCGTCCAAACGCTAAATTGGGTAGCCAAGATTTTGGTTCTACAACCGTTTCGTTTGAGTTTGTTTTTTCTTCATCGACTTTATTGGAATTTTTTTGTTTTTTAATAGCCGCCCATTCCGACCAATTCCCGTCCGGCAATAGCGCATCTCCCTCAATTATTTGGCCTTCCCTTTTTATTTTACCATGTAGTTGATATCCGCCGGTTTTATTTTCACTTGGAAAATTAAAGGCCATAGAAATATCCGCTTGATTAATTGAAATGGTAACATCAGATGAAATGGTATCAACTACCGACTTTTTCTTTACTATTTTTTCTTGGGTATAATACACTTTCCCAGTTGGTTTTTCTTTGGAACCTGATACTTGAAATTCATATTTCTTCCCTTTAATAATTAAGGTAAAATCACCCAATAAATTATTTTTCTGGGGGGTGGTAAGAATTCTTCTTTCTCCCAGTTGCCATGATTCCAATAGTGTTACCTCAGCGACGAAAGGATTTCCATCAAACACACTAAAACTGGCTAATTTTCCGTCTTGCAAGGAACCAATTAAGGCTTCTTGACCTATCATTTTTGCAGGTATTTCCGTTAAGGCTTCTAGAATTTGTTGAACACTTAGGCCAACCTCAACTTGCTTCCTGATGTTTTTCCAAAAAGTTTTGGGGGATTCTATCCCTAAACTCGTTAACGCGACGGTTAATCCATTATCAATAAGGAATTTAGGATTGTAGGGAGCAAGCTCCCAGTGCTTCAAATCACTTAAAGGAATTTGACGAGCCAAATACGGATCTTGAACATCGTAAGCCAATGGAAAATTCATTGGAACAATCAATTTAGGAAGGATTTTTTTTAATTCATTTACGTTTGCATATTCATTTCCAGAAGCGATATAAATAAAATCAAGTCCAAATTCTTTTGAAATTTTGTTCGCACGAAGTATTTCCCACTTTTCATCCACCTTAAAAAAAGATGGCCCATGAAGATGTTTCGCCCAGCTATCCAAGGAAATAGATTTTTCCTGAGTTAATTTATTGTTTTGATAATAACTTAAATCATACAAACTCTGTCTTAATAAGGCAATTGCTCCCATCTGAGATGAAGGGTAAGATTGGGAAGATATTCCTTTTGAAAAAGAATAAAAATTACCTGCATGACTACTGATTAGTTGTTTGTTTACGTTTTCATTTCCCAATGAAATTAAGGCGCCAGATCCACGAACAATTCCATCTTGAACATGAGTTACAGCGAAACCGAAACCCATACTAATAAAATTCTCATTTGCTTTGCTATCTATTTGAAATAAAGTAGCCGCATCAAGCTCTGGATGAATAGATTCATTCCAATAGTAGGCGCCTTGTTTTGCCGATTCAATTTGAGGTCTAAAACCACCAGAGTTAGTCGGTTTAGGAAGTGCAATATTCGTGTATAATTCAATAAAAGATGGAATGATTGTTTGGCCTTCCATATCAATTTCAACGCAACCATTAGGCAAATTAATAAGCTTCCCTATTTTCTCTATCTTATCCCCCTTAATTAGTACAGTCGCATTTTCTACCAACTCAGTGGAAGAAACATAAACATTTACATGTTGCAGCGCATAATAGACAACTTTTGAATCCGCGACACCATTAGAAGGTGCTAATTGGGAAAAACTATTTGTAGCTAATAAAAAAAAGGAGAAGAGAATAAAAAGACGCGTCATAATTTAATTTCAAGAGTAAATTTAAAAATAAAAGAGATATTACTAAGTAATCCTTGAAAATTTGTCACTTTTTGGCGATGTATTTCATCGCTTCACGTTTCGCTAATCCTTCTAGCACTTTATCCTCCACTATCGCCTTAACCCATTCAGGATTCCATTTAGAAACCTCGCGCAGTGACCAACCAATTGCCTTTTGAATAAAAAACGTTTTGTTCGTTTTATAAACGCCAATCAAATAGGATAATCTTTCAAGATTCGTTGTTTTCTTATGCTTCAACTGATAAATTAAGCAAGATCGATGCAGCCAAATTGACTTTTCATGTTGCCAATCGATAATAACTTGATCCATAATTTCGGGAAATTTTAAGGCGTATTTCCCCAAATAATTGGAAGCGATTAAATCCACGGTATCCCACCATGATTTATTTGAAATCAAGAACTTTAATTCTTCTATGTCTTCTTCCCTGTATGCAGAAACAGGCCATGAATTCATCCAATCAATCGCAATGTACTGGTATTCTCTTTGATCTTTTTCCCATAACTCTCGAATTAACTCCCATTTAAATTCGTCTTTTACAGGCGATTTAAAATTCGATTTCCAGTTCTTAACTAGTAACTTTCTGGGAACACTGGAAACGCCATAATATTGAAACAAGCCTTTCATATATGCAGCCATACCAGGCGCTTTTGTCCTATCTTGTTGGAGCTCCAGCTCAGCAGTTAATTGAGCGATATATGTATTTATCATTTTATGAAAATAAAAAGGGCAAATCGTAAGCCGGGTCCTGTTCACCTCCTCTAAAATAGAGTTAGCTGTCTATCATTTATCTAGCCCCAACTTCACAATTGGGGTCCATCAACCTACCCTCCGAGATTGGGCGAGCAACCCTCAAGCCTCGGTATACATGGTCTTTCAGTTCGTAAGGTTTACCTTGCCATAGTTGTCGCCAACTATGCGGTGGGCTCTTACCCCGCCTTTTCATCTTTTCCTTCCGAAGAAGGT